>Ga0123352_10001437_pt1 | contig 31625 bp, 27 predicted proteins | sample TergutLab28metaG_FD_89700 | JGI IMG/M metagenome (GOLD analysis project Ga0123352, IMG submission 89700) | Labiotermes labralis P1 segment gut microbial communities from Petit-Saut dam, French Guiana - Lab288 P1 | ecosystem: Host-associated > Arthropoda: Insects > Digestive system > Gut ...
ATTTTTTCGCCTGTTTTTTGGATTTTGAGGGCGAATACTAGCAGTATTTAACTGAAAAATGCGGAAAACAGACGGAAAAAGACCCGCAAAGACGAGGAGCGCGATTTAATCAGCGGTTACCTAGATGCAGAATATGTGCCGTTGGACGAGAGGATGCAGAGTTTAGAGGTTACTGTTCACGCAGCTATGTGTGCGATTGCGCTCAAAGCCTGTATTTTTGCAATTTCGGATACGTTGCATTAACTTTGAGAATTGAAAAACACAGTCTTCGCTGCGCTGTAGGTCTGGTGATGAACTGTAACGTTTAAAGTGCATAGGGTACTATAACAGAAAAAGAATAGTTACATAGAAAAAGAATATATAGGAGACTTGGAGAAATATGTCAAACAGAATTTTCACATCAGAATCTGTAACGGAGGGACATCCGGACAAGGTATGCGATCAAATTTCTGACGCAGTGCTTGATGCAATATTAACAGGCGACAAAAACGCTCGTGTTGCTTGCGAGACTGTCGTTACTACCGGTATGGTTCTTGTGATGGGTGAGATAACAACTAACTGCTATGTAGATATCCCCAAAGTGGTGCGTGACACCGTCAAGGAAATAGGGTATATAAGACCGGAACTTGGATTTGATCATAAAGGTTCGGCAGTTCTCACGACTATCGATGAACAAAGCCCTGATATCGCAATGGGTGTTGATTCTGCAAATGATGACAAGGACGATGAAGGCGCCGGGGACCAAGGCATGATGTTCGGATTTGCTTGTGACGAGACGCCGGAGTTTATGCCTGCGTCGATATCAATGGCCCATGCGCTCACACATAGACTTGCTCAGGTGAGAAAGTCAGGAATGCTCAAGTTTATCAGACCCGACGGCAAATCGCAGGTCACGGTTGAATATGACAAGGACAAAAATGTGATTGGTGTCCCGGCAATAGTTGTTTCAACTCAGCATGAGCCGGATATAAGCATTGAGGATTTGCGCGAGAGTGTGATCGAATGTGTCATCAAACCGATGATTCCTGAAAAATTAATTTCGAAAGATACTAAGATATATGTAAATCCCACAGGAAGATTCGTCATCGGTGGTCCGGTGGGTGATTCCGGTTTGACAGGGCGTAAAATTATAGTCGATACATATGGGGGTTATGCCAGCCACGGCGGCGGCGCTTTTTCCGGAAAAGATCCGTCAAAGGTTGACCGTAGCGGAGCATATATGGCTCGTTACGTGACAAAAAATCTTGTTGCAGCAGGATTTGCCAGAGCTTGTCAGATTGAGGTTGCATATGCGATTGGTGTAGCGCAACCGGTGTCGGTACATATCGACACGAGAGGCACAGGTGTTGTGTCAGATGAGAAAATAGCGGAAATAGTTAGGGAAGTGTTTGACTTCCGACCTTCAAAAATCATTTCTAAGCTCGACTTGCTAAGACCGATCTATAAGCCGACTGCAGCCTATGGACATTTCGGCAGGAATGAAGCCGGATTTTCATGGGAACAGCTTGACATGGTCGAGACTCTAAAGGGTTATCTTTAAGTTATGAATTACAGAAAACCACCTGCGAAACATCATGATCCTTATGGAAAAAGAACTGAGTCTGAAAGATTTAACGACGAACGCGATGAAAATGTTATTGAGGGGCGTAATGCAGTGCTTGAAGCAATTCGTGCAGGAGTTGAAATAGACAAGGTTTTTATAGCAAAAGGAGAAACGGACGCATCACTGAGGCACATAGCGTCAGTTGCACGTGCGGCGGGCGCAGCCGTCGTTGATGCGGATAGACGCAAGCTAGATTCAATGAGCGTGACTCACGCGCATCAGGGAGTTATAGCCTTAGCTGCGTATGCATCCTATGTTTCCATAAGTGATATAATTGAACTTGCGCGAGAAAAGGGAGAAGAGCTGCTCGTTGTACTCTGTGACGAGATATCCGATCCACATAACCTTGGTGCGATCATAAGAACCTGTGAAGCGTCAGGGGCTCACGGTGTGATTATCCCCAAACGAAGAAGCGCGGGGTTAAGCGCTACTGTAGCAAAAGCATCAAGCGGCGCTGTCTACCACACGGCAATTGCTCGTGTGACGAATATGACAGCGGCGATCAATGAATTGAAAAAAGAGGGAGTGTGGGTGTTCGGTGCATCTGTGAGCGGTACAACGCCGCTATGGGAGGCAGATTTAAAGAGACCGACGGCCATTGTCATAGGCTCGGAGGGCGCAGGAATCAGTCGCTTAGTCAGTGAGAATTGTGACTACCACGTATCTATTCCGATGTCCGGGAAAATCAAATCATTGAACGCATCTGTCTCTGCTGCGATTCTTATGTACGAAGCAGTCAGACAGCGGCAGATGTAGATGTGATGTAAATACTTATTTACTTTAGCGGGGAAGCGGGGAGATGAGCAGATGTCGAATGTCGATGATCATATGAATGAAGATAAAGTTCAGGATGAATTTTCTCTGGAATCTATTTTAGCTGAATATAAAGGCTCAGCTTTTATCAACGGCGAAAAAAAGACGCCAAAGGAGCTTCTAGACGAGCGGGCGGACGAGATAGTGAAGGAAGCCGCCGGAAGCATGACGCCGGATTCTATGTTCATAAATGCTGCAATAGATGGTATGCGCCAGGATACAATAATTGCTACTTCTGATAGTCAACCATCCTCTAAGCAGCAAACATCGCAAAAACAACCAATGCCGCAGCCTGAAGCGCCGGAAGTCTCCGACACTTCAGGGGAGACCAAGCGTATATTTGATGATCGCCACATTGCCAGCGAAGAGCGTCAGGTTGTTGCCTCAAAGCAGATGCATCCCGAGGAAAAAAGCTCCAGAACTGCTTCAAGGCAGCCGTTTGATAAATTGAGAACTCAGAAAGCTGATGAAAAGGATAGCGACGTTTTGTTTTTTGACAACTATCGCTCATCAGCCGAAGCGGAAACACAGGATACAATAGTAAGGGATGTTGAGAAAGCAATAGCGAAAGAACTAGGGTATGAGCATGAGCTGGGGGAAGCTTCAGCCGGGGAATATGTGGAAAGCGCCCCATATGTCTATGGGGAAGATGAATTTGACGAAGAGGATTATGAGCAGGAGGAGCCTGATCTCAAAGATGCCGTCCACAGATTTGCGGTTGCATGCAACTCCATATCTCTACGCCGCATTCCGGCAGCGCTGGTAACTATGGTTATGTTATTCTTACATTCTCACATGAGGCAGGCTTGATAATACCGTTTGGTATAGGACATAGTCAGACAGCAGTGTCCGGGGTTCTGATAATCGGTTTGTTGTTGGTGATGATGCTATGCGCAGATATACTTGTCCGCGGCGCGTTATCCTTGATACGCGGTGCGCCGAACGCAGAGACGCTTATTTTCTTTTCTTGCGTTTTTTCATTTATATCGGCAGCTTTCATCTTCATGGGAGGTGTGGGCATCATTTTACCTTATTGCGCAGTTTCAGCACTTACGCTCACATTTGCAGCATTTGGAGAAAAATTCAATCTACGTGCAATAACTGAAACGCTGAAGACCGCTTCGAGCTCATCAGAGCCATATGGTGTTCAGGCTGAGTATAATGAAGATATTGACAAATCAGTTCTTAAAAAGGCGTATAACAGAACTGATGGATTTTACCGCAATCTTATGCATCCGGATATTTCCGAGTTGATTTATAGATATGCAGCACCGATCCTTATAGGCGCTTCATTAGTATTATCTTTAATTGCAATAATTTTCAGAGGGGGTGGGGAGTATTTTCTGCAAGCTCTTTCGGGGGCGTTGGCAGCCGCTGCCCCATTTTCACTGCTACTTACATTTTCGGTTCCTTTCGGGATCGTATCAAAATCAATCCGCAGGTCAGGAGCTGCGCTCGCCGGATGGGGTGGAGCGGATGATATTTGTTTTATTGACGGTGCGAGCGTGACGGATGAGGATTTATTCCCACCCGGAACGATGTCGCTGAGTGGCTTGAAGCTCTTTGACGGCACTTCACCGGAAAAAGCGATCCGTTATACATCAAGCCTTATAAACGCATCCGGGTCGGGACTTCGTAATATTTTCACCGAGTTGCTGAAAACTCAGGCAATGAACAGTATCAGAGTAGAGGATTTTGCCTGTTATGAAGGCGGGATAAGCGCTTTATTGCGGGGCGAACGTGTAGCAACTGGGTCCGGGGCGTTTATGAACCTTCTAGGTGTCAGAGTTCCGGATGATACAAATATCAAGAGCGCGGTATATACTGCGGTAAACAACAAGCTTATTGCGATGTTTACGGTAGACTATACACCGATAAACTCAGTCCAGAGCGCATTGATTTCCATGCTTAAGTGGCGAATGAAACTATTTTTTGCGGTTAGGGATTTTAATGTCACTCCGTTGATGCTTGAGCAGAAGTTCAGGGTTTCTCTCGATGGTATAGAGTATGTCCAAACTAAAGATTCATATACGATTTCCGATTCTGAATCGGGAAAGCAGGGGCGCATGGCGGCGATCCTGACACGTGAGGGACTTGGTCCGTTTGCAGAAGCTATAACAGGCGGCAGGTTGCTTAAAGCTTCGGCATTTGTTGCTACTGTGGTTTCGGTAGGTTCAGCTGCACTTGGTGTGATGATAATGTTTTATATGTTTTGGTCAGGTGCGGTTTTGTCGGCACGACCGGGAAATCTCGTGCTTTTCATGCTGTCAATGCTGGCAGCGGTGCTTATTGTTTGCGGATATGTAAAATGTAAGAAATAAAAGTTATCGTGACGTTACAGTTAATACAACTATGTGTGCGCTTGCGCTCAGAGCCTGTATTTTTGCGATATTGAAGTCAAATAAATTCCAATTTAATATTGTATTGTATGAGTAGTTAGTATATAATCACTGACACTGCAAGAAATATAAAAGAGGGGGCAAAATTATGCCATATAACACAGAGAACATCCGCAACATTGCAATTCTCGGTCATGGAAGCAGCGGTAAAACCAGTTTGGTCGAAAGTATGCTGTATTTGACAGGCGCAACTGACAGATTAGGGAAGATTGCCGATGGGAACACTGTTGGTGACTCCGACTCGGAAGAGATAAAACGCCAAATCACAATTTATCTTGCTACAACATTCGCTGAGCATAATGGCTGTAAAATCAACATTTTGGATACTCCAGGTTATTTCGATTTCGCCGGTGAAACAGCAGAAGCGCTACGTGTAGCCGATGCCGGTTTGTTATTGTGTACGGCAAAGGATGGTATCAGCGTTGGTTTTGAAAAAGGCTGGTTGATGTTAAATGCAGCTAAGATGCCAAAAGCTATCTATATTTCAAAGATAGACGAAGAAAATGGTGACTTTGATTCAGTTTTGGCTTCGCTAAGGGATAAATACGGTTCATCAATTTGTCCGCTTGTCGCGCCTGTAAAGAGCGCGTCGGGTAAGGTTGAAGGAGTTGTTGATCTGGTGAGCCGCAAGGCTTTCACAGTTGAAGGTGGAAAACAAAAGGAAATACCGATCCCGGATAGCATGAATGCGGAGCTTGAGGATCTTTACAACACATTAAACGAGTCCATCGCAGAGGCAAGTGAAGAGCTTATGGATAAGTTCTTTGATGGGCAGGAGTTTACCGAAGCCGAAAAAATTCAGGGGATTAAAGCCGGAATCAAGGACCTTTCGGTTGTACCGGTTTTCTGTGGCTGTGCAACTTCCGGACTTGGTACATTGACGTTTCTTGATATGGTAGTGAAGCTGTTTCCAACTCCGGTCGAGCATAATGATCTTACGGAAGACGGTAAAGAAATAGTTGCCGATCCGAATGGCACGGTGTGTGCGATTGTATATAAAACACTTTCCGACCAATATGGCAAGTTTAGCTTGTTTAAGGTTATCTCAGGTAAACTTACATCCGATATGCAGCTTGTAAACACCCGCACAGGCACTGTTGAAAAAATGGGGCATATCTTTAAGATGCAAGGGAAGAAAAATCTTGAGGTGAAAGAAGTCGTATGTGGTGATATAGGTGCGGTATCAAAACTCTCAGATACAAAAACCAGCGATACGCTAAGCGACCAAAAGAATCAAGTTACCGCAAAGCGTATAGAGTTTGCGCCGCCATGCTATTCGATGGCGATTGCTCCTAAGGTAAAGGGTCAGGAAGATAAAATAGCAACAGGACTGAGCCGTCTAGGTGAAGAGGATGTTACATTCACGTTCGTTAACAACCCAGAAACTAAGCAGCTCGTTCTTTCGGGCTCCGGTGATATCCAGTTAGACGTCCTGTGCTCTAAACTCAAAGATAAATTTGGTGTTGAAGTTGTTTTGACCCCGGCGCGTGTTCCATATCGTGAAAAGATCCGTAAAAAGGTATCGGTTCGCGGTCGTCATAAAAAGCAGTCCGGCGGAGCAGGTCAGTTCGGTGATGTTGTGATTGAGTTCGAGCCCGGTGAGGTCGAGGATCTGACATTTGAAGAGAAAATTTTCGGAGGCAGTGTTCCAAGAAACTTTTTCCCGGCGGTCGAAAAAGGTTTACGAGAGAGTCTCCAGAAGGGTGTTCTTGCCGGTTATCCGCTGGTGTTTTTGAAAGCGACACTTGTGGACGGTTCGTATCACTCGGTAGACTCGAACGAGCTTGCATTTAAGCTTGCTGCCCAGCTTGCATTTAAAGAGGGTGTCCCTCAGGCGAATCCGGTTCTTCTTGAGCCGATAGGATTTTTGACTGTGACTATCCCCGATACTTACATGGGTGATATAATGAGTGATTTGTCAAAGCGCCGAGGAAGCCCGATGGGCATGAACCTCAATGCAGAGGGGATGCAGGTGGTTGAGGCTGAGGTGCCGATGGGTGAGATGTCGAGTTATGCGATTGACTTACGTTCAATGACGCAAGGCAGAGGCTCGTTCACGATTCGTTTTGAGCGTTATCAGGAGGCTCCGGGTCCTGTTCAAGAGAAGATCATGGAAGAGTCAAAATACTTGGCTGAGGCGGAGTAATTACAGCAGCAGGGGCGAACACAATGTTCGCCCCTGTTGACATTTTGTTAATTAGTTCGTCATATGAGTATATTCCGAAGTTAAGTGAGATAATAAAAATAAAGTGAGGATGATTTGATGAAAAAAATGCTTAAAAGGGCAGTAGTGCTGCTACTGGTGCTGGCAGTTGTTTCCGTGCCGCTTATGGCTGCGGCCTCGCCGCCGGTGGCAGTCCCGCCTCCACCTCAACCTCCGTCTCCACGCGAAGACAGGTCTATCGCTTCCGGTGAAAGCATGGAGAGGGCATTGGTTGCGATCAGAAGTCTGGTGAATATTGACGATGATCTTTTCACAGATTTTAATTATAGTTCGACTTACTCGAACTGGGAGACCAGAGAAGGTCTTGTTTGGAGTTTTAACTGGTCTGCGGAAAATGCATTTGCATTTGCAACTGTTATGGATGACGGAACGTTGCTGAACTTTAATATGTCTCAATTCGGCGTCGGGTCTTTCGGTTTTGCGGAGTTTAGCAGGGAAGAGGCTATAGAGAAAGCTTCCGCATTTATCAGGGCGGCGAACCCGCGCATTCATCAGTTTTTTGGAGAGCCTGAGTTTGTCAGAGCAAACCTTCACAGCGATGAGATTTCAATGACTTTCCATGCGCAGATTAGTGGCTATGCATTTCCAACGGCAACGATTTGGGTTGGTGTAAACAAGTTTACAGGCGAAATTGCAAGTTACAGCACAAATAATATTAATCCGTCTCGCTTCAATTTTGAAAGTGCCACGAACTTGATCGGTGAGAGGGCGGCGGTTGCAGTCCACGCAAGGGAAATCGGATTGACTCTTGAGTACAGGAGTAACTTTGATTTTGAGAATGATAGGATTAGGGTTTTCCCCATATATGTTCCTAACTCACAGGGCGTTAGATTTATAAGCGCAACGACCGGTGAAGTTGTGGAACATGTTTTTGATACCGGTAGGGATGGTATAACAGATGCTAGCTTTGCTTCAGGAGGTGGTGCTTCTTGGATGATGCCTCCAAGACCGTCAATGGCTGATGGTGGTTTTGCAATGATTTCTCCGGCAGAAAGAACCGCTATAGAGCAGGTAGCGGGATTTCTGACCAGTGATCAGGCTCTTGCGAGATTTCTTGAGGCAGCGGAGCTTTCTGATCTTGATTTAAGTTTATTTGAGCACCAAAGTATTTCACTCAACAGAGACTGGATTGACAGAGATCGTTTCATTTACAGCATAAATCTTTTCAGAAATACAAGCTGGGATGAGGAAATGTCGGACGAATTTACATCGATATCTGGTAGCGTTGATGCCGCGACCGGCAGGGTCAGGTCATTTGACCTTTTCTCTCATGGCAACAACTTTGAGTTGGCTGATGAAGAAATGGCGGCAGATGAAATTGAGGCGGCTGTTGAAGCGTTCCTGAGAAGACTCGCACCAGAAGAGCTGGCAAGAACAAGACTTGAGGAGCGCGACCCGGCATGGGCGACGCGATTTGGTTTTGGTGGGGTGAATCATTTTGTCTTCGGTAGATATGAAAATAATATTCCATTCAGAAATAATCAGATTTCTGCCATATTTAATCCCACGCTCGGTAGAGTCACAAATTTTGCTCTGAATTGGTTTGACAATGTGACATTTCCAAGCATCGACAATGTCTTGACCCCTCAAGATGCCTTGGCAGCGTTTGTTGAGCAAAAGGGCATGAATGTCATATATACTACTACGGGTGGAGGAACTGCAAGGCTTGTATATGATTTATTTAGTAATGCGTTAATTGATCCATTTGACGGTTCAGCTCTCGACTTTTTTGGTCAACCTTGGGAGGAGACCATGGAAACACCCAGTTACAGTGATGTTAGTGGTCATTGGTCTGAGCGCTTTGTAATGAGGCTGCTTGAAAATGGTGTATATAAATGGACTGATCCTTTTGAGCCGGACAGAGTTGTGACAGAGCTTGAGTTTTTGCAATACATAATGCTTGTTGAACAGCCCTGGGTAGTTGCTCAATTTACGCCGGAGGCATTTTTTGCTCAGCGCGGCATTGAGATTGAGGCAAGTTCGACAAGACCTCTGACTAGGCAGTTGGCAACAAAAATAATTGTTGAGTATCTCGGTTTTGGCAGGTTGGCGCAACAATCGCAATGGTTTGTATTTCCATTTAGCGACAATGTTGCGGAGCAGTATAGAGGGTTTATAACGATCGCACACATGCTTGGGATAGTCAGCGGAGACGCTGAGGGCAGGTTTAATGCCACAAGCAATGTCACGCGCGCTCAGGCATCGGCAATGCTCCATAATTTGATAATATTTCGTAGTGAGTAAATGAAATCTTGAGTAACAAAAAACGCCCGAAAGGGCGTTTTTGCTACGATACTACTTTGTTCCAAATATTCTGTCGCCGGCATCACCCAGACCCGGTACGATATAACCGTGGTCGTTTAAATGACTGTCAACCGCACAGGTAATGATATCGACCTCCGGATGATCTTGTTGCATTTTTTCCACACCCGGTGGTGCTGCTAGGATAGATAGAAGTTTAATAGAGCGTGCTCCTGCCTGCTTGAGATACTTTGCCGCGGCAGATGCGGTACCGCCTGTAGCCAGCATTGGATCGAGAATGAAGCAGGCGCGATTATGGATATCCGGCGGCAGTTTGCAGTAATATTCGACAGGAAGTAATGTTTCGGGATCGCGATATAGCCCAATATGTGCAACCTTTGCGGAAGGAACAAGACTCAGTATGCCGTCAACCATCCCCAATCCTGCTCGCAAAATAGGAACGAGTGCCAGTTTTTTCCCTGAGAGCGCCTTGCTGGTAGCTAATGCCACAGGCGTTTGAACCTTGACCTCCTCAAGTGGCAACTCGCGCATTGCCTCATAACACATGAGCATCGACATTTCACCTACGACCTCACGGAAAATCTTCACCCCGGTCTCAATATCGCGCAAAATCGTTAGTTTATGCTGTATAAGAGGGTGGGTGATAATTGTTAACGACATGAAATAAGCCTCCAAGAAGTTGTTTTAATCATTGTACACTATAGCATCACAACTATACGAAAGTCAACATTATGTGAAAGCGGTAAATTATTCACAAATTTATCTTGCAATCCATATTCGTGTCTGTTAAAATATTTTGGCTATGACGCACGGTTTCGGATTTTTGCGCCCAGTGCCTCACGAAAGTGTGGTGGCGTGAGAAGTTGATGAAACCGGAGGAGTTCCTTGCTGAAATGCAGGGAGAAAAATAACAAAATTTGGAGGAAAAATATGTCAGTAGTATCAATGAAGCAGCTTTTGGAGGCAGGTGTACATTTCGGTCACCAAACCAGACGCTGGAATCCCAAAATGGCTCCGTATATTTATATGGAGCGTAACGGCATCTACATTATCGATTTGCAGAAAACAGTCAGAAAACTCGAAGATGCATACAGCTTTATCCGCAACGTCAGTGAAAGCGGCGGTTCAGTGCTCTTTGTAGGCACAAAAAAACAGGCTCAAGATGCAATTAAAGAAGAAGCCGAACGCGTTGGAATGTTCTTTGTAAATGCACGTTGGCTCGGAGGCATGCTCACAAACTTTAAAACAATGCGCATGAGAATCGAGCGCCTTGCTCAATTACGCAAGATGCAAGACGACGGTACATTCGATATCCTTCCTAAAAAGGAAGTCATTAAGCTTACCAACGAAATCAACAAACTCGAAAAGTATCTCGGCGGCGTAAAAGACATGAAGAAGCTACCGGCAGCTCTATTCATTATCGATCCACGCAAGGAACGCAATGCTATCGCTGAAGCTCGTAAACTTGGTATCCCGATTGTAGCGATCGTTGACACTAACTGCGATCCTGATGAAATTGATTATATCATCCCAGGCAATGACGACGCAATCCGCGCTATCAGACTCATTGCATCGGCTATGGCTAACGCAGTGGTCGAAGGTCGTCAGGGTGCAGATGCTCAGGAAGCTGAAGATGAAGCACAAGAAAACACATCGGCATCCGCCGAGACCCCTGCTGCGGCTCCTGTTGCAGCTCCGGTTCCGCAAGCGCAACCGGCAGAATAATTAAAATTACGAGAGGATTGAATATATATGGCATTTACAGCTAAAGATGTAAAAGAACTTCGCGAAGCTACCGGCGTTGGTATGATGGATTGCAAGAAGGCACTCACAGAGACCGGTGGCGACATGGAAAAAGCTATCGCATATCTCCGCGAGCATGGTCTTGCGGCAGCACAGAAAAAGGCAGGCAGAATAACTGCTGAAGGCATTGCCTATGCCGCAGTTTACGATGGCGCAGGCGTAGCCGTTGAAGTTAACTCCGAGACAGACTTTGTGGCAAAAAATGAAATGTTTACCGACTTTGTTGCAGGTGTGGCAGAGGCTGTTGCAAAAAATGCTCCGGCTGATGTTGAAACCTTGCTTGCATGCACATTCCCTGGTCTTGAAAAGACCGTTGCAGAGCAGCAGCAGGAAATGATTCTTGTTATTGGCGAAAATATCTCCATACGTCGTTTTGCACGTTATGCCGATGGGTTGAGTATCCCATATGTTCATGCTGGTGGTAAAATCGGTGTCATTGTTAACATGGAAGTATCCGGGATTTCGGACATGGATGCAGTAATTGACCTTGGCAAGGATCTCGCAATGCAGATCGCTGCTATGCGTCCGCTTTACCTTGATTCAGCGGCAGTTGATGCTGGAGAGCTAGAGAAAGAAAAAGAAATTCAGCTCAATAAGGCAATCGAAGAGAACAAAGCTAAGAACCTTCCCGACGATAAAGCTCGCCAGATAGCGGAAAATATGGTTAAGGGCAGGATAAATAAGTATTACGAAGAGATTTGTCTTATGAATCAGCCATATGTCAAAGAAAACAAGTTGACTGTTGAACAGCATGTGCAGCAAGTCGCAAAATCGCTTGGCGGTCAGATTACGATCAAATCATTTACGCGTTTTGAAAAGGGCGATGGCATTGAGAAAAAGGAAGATGACTTTGCTGCCGAAGTGGCAAGTTTAGTTAAATAGATATCATCTTTTTGCGACCTGCAAAAAGAGCGCTTTCACTTTTCTGTGATTGCGCTCTTTTTCTTACCATGCGCGTGGGGAACGCGTGGGGAACGGTGCAAAGTCAAAAAACTCGTTCTTGAAAAGTTTATATATTCGTGATAGAACTAAGGTTAAACTATGGGGGTATCAAATTATGAGGAAGCAAAAAATATATTTGGAAACGACCCTGTTCAATTTCTATTTAGACAAGGACAGGGAAGCACACGCAGCTAAAGTCGTTGCAATTACTATGTGAATTGGTGTTGTCGGGTGGGTTCGATTCCCATCACCCGCTCCAGTTATAGCAAGTCCCGCAGGCATTGCCCTGCGGGCTTTTTCTGCATTTGCAACAAAATTCCAGACATTTTAGCCCGCTAAGCCTCTTTCTTTTTTCTCACCATTGACAAAACGCTGACTCTGATATATAGTATCAACAGCAGAAGTGGGGTGCTGCCGTCAGGCGGCTGAGAGGGTATGAAATGCCATACCTAACCCTTATGACCGGAAGCGGATAATGCCGCCGTCGGGAATTTGTGGATGCGCCTCATTTTGTATTAAATGGAGGTGTATTTTTTTCATGAACAACTCAAACTCAATATCGCGCGAAAACCTTCGCGCCCTTGTCGAGACGGCGCTGCTTGTTGCAGTCGGCTTTGTGCTTAGCTGGATAAAGCTGCTATCCTTACCGCAGGGCGGTTCGGTAACGCCGCTTGCAATGCTGCCGATATTAATAATCGGTCTGCGTCATGGTCTCAAATGGGGTCTGCTGGGCGGGCTTCTTTACTCGGTACTGCAAATGCTCCAGCAATTTTGGCCCCCGCCGTCGGGGACGGTTCCCGCATTCATATCTGTGATTATGCTTGATTACGTTCTGGCATTTTCTGTCCTAGGACTTTCCGGACTTTTTCGCGGCAAGCAAAACGGCATAATATATGCTGCTCCAATTTGCATTTTCCTGAGATTTATATGCCATTTTATTTCCGGAATCGTGATATGGGGTGTCTATGCAGGAGATCAAGCGGTATGGCTATTTTCACTCATATACAATGGTTCGTACATGGGGCTTGAACTGGTGTTCACAACGATTGTAAGTGTGATTTTATGCAAAGCTGCGCCGATTCTGTTTAAATCTCAAGCAGTAAATAATGCTTAACCATCAAACATTTCACTTAGGTAAGCGCTGATTAAATCCGCCCTTACTTAGCTACATCGTTGACCATATTTCACCTGTAGCATCATCTATTATGAATCGACCATTATCTGTAGTTATAAGCCAAGCAGGCTCCAGTACCCCTTCACCGAAAAAACCAACTACCCTGTGACGATATCCGGATTCCACAAAGAAGATCTCGCTGCAAGTTATCTCTTCTCTATACTCATCCCTAACAGCTTCCAAGAAAATGAGCAATGCCGTACCGAGTGGAGATAACTCAGCAACTTCTTCCTGAGGTTCAACTCCCGCAATATACCTACCTCTGACCGACCTGAGATTGCTCCCTTCAAACTCGAACTCGATCTGGCTATTGAAAATTCCCACACCCCTGTATGCAAGCATTACCGTGATTATTTCGGTTGATGCATCGTAATTAGTATTCACAGTCAGGCTCGCTGCTTCAAGTCCCATATCCTGCAAAAACGACCGCACAGTTCTTTCCGTACTGCCTGTATACGATATCGCCCCATCATTTATGTTCATAACAAAGTTTCCCGCCAAATAAAACGCTGCGGTTCCTAGTTCAGTATTCTCATGATGGACAATAACACCAAAGTCGGCAACTTCTGTGGGGCCTAAAATAGCATGGACAATGCCATCCTCAATCTCATAGACACGAGAGGTTCGCATTGTCCTAAGCCCTTCGGCAACTTCGATATTGCCGAGATCGATCATAATTCCGCTTGCTCGCAATATTTCGCCGATGTTTTCAATAGTATCTCTTCGTATTCGTGCGTCAACAGCCGTATCAATTACTATCACAGTCAAAAAGAGGAGATTTATAACCAAAAGCACCGCTATTGCTATCGTTCTGATTTTTGATCCGCTCATTTAATTACCAACTCCCAACCCTTACCCACGATGGATGCAAGACCTCTGATCCGGTATCCGAATAGCTCAACATAAACTCACCACCGGATGCAGCAAGTACCTGTTTTTCCGGCAGAAGTCTAACCTCCTCTCCGGTCAATGTGAAATTTCTGAAATTCAGCTCAGATTCAACAATCACACCTGACGAAAAGCTCACTCGTGCAGCATGCCTATCATCATGGAGATGCACTCTTCCACCAGCTACATAGTATCCAAAGAAAATCATATACATTCCCTCATCGTAAATAAATGCTTCAAACTGTACATAAGCATCGCCGCTGGTAAGAGATATCGAATTGGCGACAATAATTCGTGCATGCTCTATCATTTCCCCATCACTCAATACCCTTGCGTCGTCCTCATTTGGCAAATCGCTCGTCCAACGATAGATCACCCTGCCATCAGGGTGCACCCATATGCTAAACTGACTTCCGACACAAACCAACGTATCCCCGCTTAAAAATGGCGGGTATACTTCATGGCTATGCCCAAAAGCACTAAGGGCAACTTCAAACATTTCCTCTTGGCTATGTACTAATGTACGCCTTACATCAGGATGATGGCTTCCGGGCATAAGAATCATGTATGGCGCATTATCGGAACCTACAACATTGGTTTCAAACGCAAATACCGCCCCATTAGAACTCAACGTCTCCAGCTCCTGTGCCTTAGTCGCTGTGGAGGCGGTGTCAGCACTGAAGTATTTTCCTGTATAGTAATCCTGATAGTAAAGCCTGTTTCTGTTTTCATCAAAAGATACGAAAATCCGTCTTATCACAATGTCATCTACAGTTTCAGGCTTGCGCAAACCGAACCATCCGTCCAGTATCGAAAGTCTCACCGGAAGGATATATTCGAAATACACATTTGCACGCGACAGCGCATCTCGCCACTGTTCTTTGGTGATTTCCACAGGCATCGCAGCTGAACCCAGCGCTTCACCAACTATACCGCTCGCTCTCTCAAATACCGTATTTCGCATATCTGTATCATATCTTATGCCGAAACGCTCGCCCTCTTCATTTGTTATCACGATACTCAGTGGACGAGCGGCCTCTTCCGGTGTAAAGCCGCCATAATCTGTGACGCCACCGGTCGGTCTCATCATTCCAGCCACATCGCGCAGCATCGGAAAAGCGATTAAAACATCATTGAATAGCCCCGTGCGCCACGCAAGGAACATGCCGCTTATTGTCAGCATAACTATAATTATTGTTTTAATCAGTTCAATTGCTCTTTTTGACATGCTCAACTTGCCATAACTCCCCCTTCTATCGGGAGTTTAACCGTAACCGTTGTTCCAACTCCGGGGGCACTCTCAATGGTGATATCTCCACCGTGTTTCATAATAATTTCCTTTGCTATTGAAAGCCCGAGACCTGTTCCCCCAGATTCACGTGTGCGCGCCTTGTCAACACGGTAAAATCTATCAAAAACGCGCTGGAGATCATCAGCCGGTATCCCGACTCCTGTGTCTTCGATTTTCACCCAAACATCATTACCTGTTGTACCGCTGAAAATAGCGATTGTCCCGCCATCCGGTGTGTATTTTAACGCATTGGCAATAATATTCATCAGAACTTGTTCAATCTTTGCACGGTCGCCTTTTATCATTGGCAGCTTCCATTCAAGTTCAAGATTCAATACATGACCGCGCTTTCTCGCATCAAGGGCAATTGCAGCGTAGACGTCCCTGACGGCTTCTTCTATGGAGAATTCCTCAACGGATAGAACGCTTGCTCCAGAATCAAGACGCGACAGTTCGAGAAGATCCTGAACTATCTTTGTCATCCTGTCACTTTCATTGATTATAACACGCAAAAATTCCTCTTCGGTATCCGCCGGGATATCCTTGTCTTCTGAAATTGTTTCAGCATAGGATCTTATATTTGTCAATGGTGTGCGAAGCTCATGTGATACATTTGCCACAAACTCGCGGCGCAACTTTTCCGCCTTTTTTAGTTCTTCGAGACTCGTTTCTATTTGGAGCGCCATATCGTTAAATGTCTTTGCGAGTATGCCTATTTCGTCAGCGGATTCTACTTTGATCTTTGTCGAGAAATCTCCACCCGCCATTGATTCGGCGGCTTTTGTCATGCCCTGAACCGGTGTGATCAACGCCTTTGAAATAATAAGGCTGATTATGACCGCTATAGCAAACCCAATAAGAACAGCGCGAAGTATTATCATTAATATATCAGCATTCAAGCTTTGAACCGTTTGTTTATTGTCAACGATATATATAACAAAAGTGCTTGCACCATCATGTGATGCTATTACTACAGCTACATCCATATAGTCAGCCCTCGGGCTTCCTCCACCAAATGCGCTTGTACCCAGAAGTGCGGCAGAAATGTTCGATGTTATATTTACTTGCCTTCTGCCATCAGGATTTGAGGTCGCAAGGACAGCACCGGTCGTTCCGTCAAGAACATAGAAGTTTCGGGTGACTCTGTCTATACCCAAGTCACCCTGAAGTGCAACCAGCAAGGCATGCATTCTCATAACAGCGTATTGCTCGCCTGCGGCTATTCGTAATGCACCTACAAATTCAGTGTTAAAAAAAACAGTTCTCATCTGGGTTTCAAACTGATTGGTGTAAAAGTCTTGTACACCTGTGATAAGGAAAACAAGCACTACAGTCATTAGCAGTGCCATTATAAGAAGCATTATTATAACAAGTTTGACGCGTAAACTATTGGACATGGTAAATACCGTTATTCCTCAAAGTAATATCCTACGCCGCGCTTTGTCATAATATAGCGAGGATGACCTGGGTCGTCTTCAATTTTTTCTCGCAGACGTCTGACAGCAACATCAACGGCACGCAAATCGCCGAAGTACTCATACTGCCATACATCTTGCAAAAGCTCTTCGCGTGAGAATACCTTTCCTGGGCTGGCTGCTAAAAAGGTTATAAGTTCGAATTCACGCTGCGTCAACCCCACACTAATACCGTTGATAATAACATCGTAGCGCTCTTTGTCGATAATGATTGATTCTTCTCTCACTTCAACGCTCGCGGAGATTGTCTCATGGTTGTCGTCAATCCTGCGCATGTTTGCTTTCACTCGCGCTTGCAGCTCTCTGATTAAAAATGGTTTTGTTATATAGTCGTCCGCCCCAAGATCCAGCCCTAGAACTTTATCGGTCTCTTCTTCTCTGGCCGTTAACATTATTATTGGCGTTTTGCGGTCTTTTTCCCGAATCCTGCGACATACTTCAAATCCATCAAGCAGCGGCAGCATCACATCAAGTAAAATAAGGTCGGGAGCTTTTTTTTCGTATTGTTCAAGCGCGGACTCCCCATCATATGCGGGTACTATTTCAAATCCTTCTTTTTTTAGGTTAAAACTGAGTATATCAACAATGTTTTTCTCGTCGTCAACAATCAGAACTGTCTTTGCCATATTTCCCCTCCAATTCGCTAAGTGGCGGTCGGTATGTCAGTTATTATTGGTACTGCGACTCAAGAAATTGCTTTGCTTTCATGATTCCAATAATCGATTTTGCGTCAGGTAGCTCGTTTGCCATTATTTTATCCATCAATTCATCAATGCATACTGCCTCAACGCTGAGCAACTCATTTTCATCAAGGTGCATCTCGCCATCCTGCAAGTCAAGCGCGAGGTACAAATACAATGTTTCCCTGCAAAAGCCTGGCGATGGGTACATTGTGCCTAAATCAACATACCTACCGGCGGTGCATCCGGTTTCTTCGGAAAGCTCACGCACAGCGCATTCGAATGGATCTTCCCCATCATCAAGCTTTCCGGCGGGTATTTCAAGGAGCTCCTCCTCCATCGGATATCTGTATTGCCGCACCATCAGGATTTTATTGTCTTTTGTGATTGGAATGATGCCCACTCCACCCGGATGCTCTACTACTTCGCGCGGCACCCTGTTTCCGTTCTGCAGTTCCGCCATGTCGCGCCTGACGTTTACAATGAGACCTTTATATAAAGTTTCAGATTCTACCTGTTTTTCATAATGTTCCATACGGGCTCTCCTGTGATAATATCTGCAAACTGCAAACAAACGCCCATTACAAGGCGTTTGGAGTTTAGAGCGATTTGGAGCGGGTGATGGGAATCGAACCCACGCGACCAGCTTGGAAGGCTGGAATTCTACCATTGAACTACACCCGCACATCTATGTGCCAAATACGTACCCGCATCTCGCCTCTACGGTATGTTAGCAGAAAACGGATCAAAATGCAATAGCTTTTTTATGAATTGACACATTTTTATGCATGACGAATAATTTGACAAATTTAAACTCCAAGGTTAAAATTCAGTCTGGATGCAAAGAGCGGCAAAACTATAGGATCCGAGCGCAAGTGCGCAAATATCTATGCGAATGGCAATATTCCCAAGTTACTTTTCAGTGGATATCTGGAAATCATAAGAGAACATGGGCATTGAAGGAATATGACTATGACATTAAACATCGTACTTGTCGAACCACAGATACCGCAAAACACAGGCAATATTGCACGTACATGCTCTGTGACAGGCGCACGGCTACACCTTGTCGGACCAATGGGTTTTGTTGTTGATGACAGAAAACTGAAACGAGCAGGTCTGGATTACTGGCATTTGCTGGATATAACATTCTATGATGATATAGCGAGTTTCTTTAATGAAGTGACTGATGGCGTACTATCAGCCCTAGACGCAACGCCGGATACTTCAGAGTATGAGTTTTACTATTTTGAGACAAACTCTCCAAGGATATATACACAACCTGAGTACAAGGACAATGTATATATTTTCTTTGGGAGTGAGACAAAGGGATTGGACAAGGAATTGCTGAACCGCAACTCAAGACAATGCGTACAGTTTCCTCAACTGGCGGGTACCCGCAGCCTGAATCTTTCAAACGCAGTAGCAATAGGAGCATACGAAGTTCTTCGCCAATGGGGGTTTCCGGAACTGGTGAAACAAACGTGTAATGACAATACCTCCGAATGATGATAAAATCTTAGATAAACACTGATTAAATCCGCGCTAAATACGGATTAAATCAACCTCAGGGAGACTGGTTTGATCATAACGGAGAATTTTATCATGACAAAGCACGAAGCGCTCTTTAAACACTTCGGATATACTGCATTTCGACCGGCTCAGGAAATCCTAATTGACACATTGCTAGGTGGACGTGATGTTCTTGGTATTATGCCGACAGGAGCAGGGAAGTCCATCTGTTTCCAAATTCCTGCATTAATGCTAAGTGGCGTAACACTCGTAATCTCGCCGCTGATATCGCTTATGAAAGATCAAGTTTCCCAGTTGCGTTATGGAAATGTACCCGCTGCTTTTATAAATTCATCTCTATCTACTGCTCAATATCGAGATGTTCTCAGACGAATTGGAGCAGGGCAATATAAAATAATCTATGTTGCCCCGGAGCGCCTTGAAACCAGCGACTTTTTGCGTTTCACAATGGAAATAGAGATATCGCTCATAGCAGTTGACGAAGCACACTGTGTATCTCAATGGGGTCAAGATTTCCGACCAAGCTACCTGAAGATTGAAGATTTTGTAAAAAAACTCAATAAGCGACCGACTATCGGCGCATTCACAGCAACTGCAACCTCTGATGTTAAAAGTGACATTATTGAATTACTAAGACTTGAAGACCCTTTTAGCCTGACTACAGGTTTTGACAGACCGAACCTATATTTCGGAGTTGAAAAACCAGAAAACAAATCGGCGTATTTTCATGACTTGGTCGCCAAACGCAGTGACGTATGTGGAATTGTATATTGCTCGACCCGAAAAACTGTGGACAAAGTATGCACAGAACTTCGACGCCGTGGTATATCAGCATCACGCTATCATGCCGGACTTGAGGACATAGAAAGGCGTCTTAATCAGGAAGATTTCATCCAAAACCGTGTGTCGATAATGGTTGCGACCAACGCATTTGGAATGGGAATTGACAAACCTGACGTCCGTTATGTTATCCACTACAACATGCCAAAAAACCTCGAAAGCTATTATCAGGAAGCAGGCAGAGCTGGAAGAGATGGGAACCCATCAGACTGTATACTATTATTTTCAAGCGAGGATATCAGGACTGCAGAATATTTGATTCGTGACTCAGGAAAGAACATTGAGCTCAATGAAAGCCGACGCAGAAAGGTGCGCAATAGAGATGCAGTGCGTTTAGACAAAATGATAAGATATTGCGAAGTCGATTCATGTCTGAGGTCATATATCCTGAGATATTTTGGCGAAAAACAAAAAGGCAACTGTAACAATTGTAGTAACTGCAATCGCCCCAGCTTATGGAAGCGCATTGCATTATGCAGCCGGATATGAGTTTTACAAATTTACTCGAGCACATTCAAGTGCTTCCGCAATTACCTGACACATACTAAGACATCTGTATCTACCCAAACGACCGCCCAAAACAACATTTTTCTCTTTTTTTGCAATTGCTCGATAATCATTATAAGTAGCTATGTTTTTTTCGTCATGGACAGGATAATAAGGCTCACATCCACGCGACCACTCACGCGGGTACTCGTAAGTTATAACAGTTTTATCCTGTGTGCCGAACTCAAAATGCTTATGCTCAACTATTCGGGTGTATGGAACATCATACGATGTGTAATTGACTATGGCATTACCTTGGAAATCCGGAATATTCAGGACATCAAACTCAAATAATAAGCTGCGATATTCCAAGCCGCCATAACAGTGATCAAAAAATTCATCAATCATACCGGTGAAAATAACTTTGTCAGCAATATGGCTGTACCTGTCTCTATCGGAGAAAAAGTCCGCACCAAGCTTAACATCACATTTTGTCAGTAATTTTTCAAAGATTTGATTATATCCGCCAACTGGGATGCCCTGATACTTCTCGTTGAAAAAATCATTATCAAAAGTGAATTTAACAGGTACTTTTTCGATAGCAGTGGTGGGCAAATCCACGCATTTCTTTCCCCATTGTTTTTCAGCGAACCCTTTGATAAATTTCTCATAGAGATCAGCACCGACAAGCGAGATTGCCTTTTCCTCAAGGTTTAATGGGTTGGGGACAATTTTGCGTTGGCTATCTATAATACTCCTTGCCGCTTCCGGAGTTGTAACCCCCCAGAGCTTATAAAATGTGTTCATGTTGAAAGGTAGATTATATAAACTGTCATTGAAATTAGCGATAGGGGAGTTGGTAAACCTGTTAAACTCAGAAAAGCGATTGATATAGTCCCAAATAAACTTATCGTTAGTATGGAAAATGTGAGCACCGTACATATGCACAGTCACTCCTTCAATATTCTCGCAATAAGCATTACCGCCTATATGATTTCTTTTGTCAATAACAAGGCAGCGTTTGCCTTTCTGTGATGCTTCATAGGCAAACACAGCGCCGAAAAGTCCGGCTCCAACTATTAAATAATCATACATTTATATCACTCCAATTGGATTTATGAACTCTATTGGTTGCAGGTAGTGAACTTAGCCAACTATGGTTGCTCGTAAAGAAGCTGTTCTACAGTATAGACAGGAGTTGATGTTAAGCATCGCAAATCTGCTGCGATTTCTTCTCCACCGAGAATACTTACTATTATCACATCGGCTGATGACTCGATAAGCATTGTTTCAAAAGGCTTTTCAGTCTTTATATTCTTATCAAATATCCCTGAAATGGGGACAAGGTAATCTTCCATTACTTGCTTTATCCTCTTACCTCTTACACCAAAACCATAGATGGCAGGGCAACGAAAACCAAGCAGACTCAACTGTTTAATAACCGGGTAAAAGCGATTGTTTTTTATTGTGTCAAGTGATTTTGCGGTTTCAAATTCCGGCAGATTTAAGATGCTACTGTTTTCATTTATTTTTTCGTTTTCTGCAAAATCCACCTTACATGGTTCGTCCTGAGCATTCACCCTTGCTTCAACAAGGTATGCGTTGCACATGAACTCAAAAGCATTGTTACGTATTACTTCTTTGTAAATGCTGCGCTCGTCATACATAAGGGTGAAGTCGTCGTAAATATATGGAGTGAAATGCTGTGTGAAATTTTCATCCGGGAGCTGGTTTTCAGAGTAAATAACTTGCGTGAACCAATGATCAGCGAGAGGGTAATACCATTTTTGACCTCCAAAACCTGCTTCCGTCAGGCGCTTGCTTGTTTCCGCTTTACTTATCCTGTCATCGCGGCTGAGCAGGGGATAATAGGGCATTCCGGATACAGGGCTACGCTTACCGCTCCAATACCGAAGCGCGAACGGGTTCTCGAAGGCGAGCAGCAGTTTTCCACTTGGGGTGAGCTTTTCATATAATTTTCTAAATGCCTCAATTCCAAAATCATTCGGGTCGATGGAAATGATATAGTCGAACTGCTCATTGTCACATATTTTTTCGGATATAACTCTGTGGCAGCGCGTATGCAGAAATTTTGTCAGTGCTCCGTTGCTTAAATCAAGCACAGTAGCATCGGGGCGAAAGGGATACCAGCTAAGTATGCCCTCGCACAATGGGGAGTTATGGTAATAGTCACACAGTCTTTCAGGGATCATAATCAATACACCTTGTCTTTAGGTAACCACTGATTAACTTGCGCTCCTCGCAATTACTTCAGGCAGATTTAATCAGTGGTTACCTTATCAAATCCATTTTACAACATTTTCCACAATAACTTTGTCCCTTCCTGCTCCGAATCGGACAAAATGGGCTTTTTGATCTTTCAAATTTAGCAGCAATATGTCAAATAACTCCTGTGATGCTTCATCCAGTTTTCTCTCAGGTGTTAGAAATTCATTTGTTTTATGCTCGTGGTATGCCTCACATTTGGCGTTTGCTATTGAAATGATAGGGAACCCTGCCTGATTATCAAGCCTGTCGGCGTGATTATGTCCATTGATCCAGGCAAATATTTTCTCTCTATGAAGCTTGAATATAAGCGCCAGCTCGTTTTCACCGCGCACTATTTTTTTCCAGTATTGAAGTCTTGTAAAAGGAGGTAGGTGAGAGAAGATGATGACTTTGATATCATCCGGAGTTTCTTCAAGCGTGTTCTCAAGCCACTGAATGTTATCGGGAGAGAAGCCGTAGCGCAACTGCTCATTATGGCGAAATGAGTCGAGGAAAATGAGTCGAACACCGGCGAGGTCTTGATAATAGCTGATATCCCTGTTGTCCAAATATATCTCTCGCTGTTCTTTGATTGTAAATGGCTCATTGTTATTGCGAAAATAATTGGCATCATGATTTCCCAATGAAACCCATATAGGGACGCCGCATTTGTTCAGCCCGTCAAATATGAGGTTAACATAATGTATGGTTGCGTCTCTTGTGACCATGCCGTCAGTCATGTCGCCAAGATGTATAATAGCATTCGGGTTTATTTCACGGCTTAGGAGCTCAATCGACTTTTGTGTATCCTCCCATGTGCCGTTGATGTTGTAATGAGTGTCTGAGATCAGGATGAAAACAAGATCGCCCGCATTTTTTTGAATATTGATGCGTTCTATTGTACGTTTGACTTCCTCTTCAATCCATAACTTTGGTTCTTTAGCAATCGGGTTAGAATCAAAAGCTATTATGTTATTTATATTTTCTGTTTTGCTCAAAGCTTCTCCGCTTATCTTACGCAAGCAAACTCTAAAATAGACATCGCTTTTAAATAAATAATCAGATTGCCTGTAACAAGTTTCGCTAAGATCGCAGTTATATGCAGTCCAGCTTTGGTCGAGGGCATATGTATAAGAGTGTATCCATTGCGGATCAATATTAAGACTATATGTCGCCACACTGAACTCATAAGCAGCATCCAACAAAATCAGCTTGTCGCCGGGGTGTGCGCGATAGAAAAGGGGAGTGCTTATGAGCTCGGGAAAACCCAACTCTTCAAAGCCATCTTCGGCACGGATTTTCATTCCGGCGCGACCCATGAGGGGGATTTTCAAAATATCACTCCCTTCACCAAAATGGGCTGTAGAAACGTATCGGGCAGACTTCGTGTCTGCCCGCATTTTGCTATAGCACCCTATTATGGAGCGGGCAATGGGAATCGAACCCACCTCTAAAGCTTGGGAAGCTGCCGCGGACATTGCAATTGCAATGTGTTCAGCCAATTCATCCACGCTTTAATACACTTAGCGCCCATATAATTAGTTATTAAATTGCCCTAAATGCATTAATTTTTTCAGCGGCGATTTGAATAGCTCTATCGGTAGTTTCTGTGTAAATTTTTGCCGTTGTTGCTATATCTGTGTGCCCCATTAAATAGCGAGCAATATTAATGGGCACACCTGCATCTTGCAGGTCGGTGCAGTATGCGTGCCGTAAGCAATATGGGACCAAATCCGTCGCGACCACGCTCAAAATAATTTTATTACGATATACTTTAGCCCCCATTAGTATATCAAGGTCACGCTTAAAGCTGCCCCACAGCCCTCTCATGCTTGCAGTTGTATGTCGTTGATTTGTCGTTATCTGCTTAAATATTGGATCAAATGGTTCTGCGCGAGATCGCACAAAATCGCCGAGCAGAGAAGTCGGAATGGGAATATCTCTAATCCCTGCTATTGACTTGGGTGTACCTATAGTTTCAGTAGAGGCTTTTATAGATTGTTCTATATGCAATATGCCTCTATCAAAATTTACATGCCGCCAATCTAAAGCGCGAGACTCCCCCGGGCGAATGCCTGTATAAAGTAGTGTTTTAATCCAGAGTCCAGCGTGATGTGTGTCAGCAAGGTGTAATATATATTTTCGCTCATAATCGTTGATGCTTCGGTGTGTGCCGTCGGTCGCTGCTGGTAACTCAAGATTTTCTGCGGGGCTATATAATATAAGTTTCGAAGATTTCGCGCGTTCAAACATGCCCTTCATTGTCGCTCGAAGTTTCATTAAGTACGACTTGCTATACCCTGTATGGGCGTTCATGATCCGTTGTAAGTGGATTTCTTTTACGCTTGTTATTGACATGTCACCGATAGCGGGAAAAATAGCGCCGTTAATTATACTTTGATAATTGCGAAGCTGCCCATAGCCTATAATGGGTCTTTTATATACATCAATCCACTCGTTCGCCCATTTTCGCACAGACATATTTCCAGAAATGCCAATTTCACCACGTTTGAGTTGGTCCTCTTTTAGCGCGGCTTTTTTGTCGGCTTCTTGTTTTGTCGTGCCGGCACACTCATAGCGTTTGCCTTCAAAAGTGAATGTAGACCGGTACCTATGCTTAGTCACATTAACATTCCTCAATTTCTGTATGGTGCAGTTTTTGCAACTTCATCTCGGATACGCTTTTGCCTCGCCGGACTTGTCTTTGCGGTAAGCCCGAATAAATTCTTGATCTCACAACGGCAGGTCTCGCAAAAGCATAACGTTTTTCTTTTCAGTGTTTTTACCCAAATTGCATTTGCATAGGATAAGCAAAAAGCATATAGCGGGAGATACTATCAACTGTGACTGAGCTTGGAAGTGATAGTGCGACGCCCTCAAATCCGATCCTATCCCCAGGGGACAGGACCTCCATCAATATAGTAAAGAGTTGCCCTATAGGCTTGTCGTTATCGTCAAAAAGGATCGCGACTACATAAATAAAAGTCTGATCCTCTTCGGTTGTGTTTTCTATGCGTCCTCTCATCCTGATGTTAAATGCGTCCTCAGTTAATTCAAATTCAGTGATAGGTAAGCGAATATTTTCAACCCGCGCTCTGCGTATGCTGGGTCTTTGGAGTACGGTTAGCTCAACAGCTTCGTCCATATCTTGAAGTATAGTTGCTTCGTAAAAATATCCGCGTTCGCCGGGGGCAATGACATCAGGAAAAGCCGAGAAAGTAGTGCTGCTCCGCACCAATCGCCCATCGGCGGCTTCCAAATCATAAGCCCCACTGCTGAGGAAGAGCGGAACTGTACCAGTATTCTCAATTTCGACGATTACCTGCACCCAAACCGTGCCAATGCTATTGACCCATGTGTACGCATTTGCAAAAGTAATTTCATATGCAACATCATCCCGAATAGGTATGCTTGCTGGCTCGGTTGGGGCAATCGTGTCAGACTGCTCGGCGGGTGCTGTTTCGGGTGGGGCTGCGGGTGTGGGGGCAACCCCGCAAGCAGCCCCAAACAATAAAAGTCCTGCGACTAATAATACTGCAATTTTTTTCATACTTATTCCTCCAAATTTAATTTGCACTGAATGTGAAAATTATACTATGCAAAACTTCACAAAAAAGTCAACAGTAGATAGTATGAATTCCATAAATTTGCATACTTATCGTAATATATCCCCAAATAATTAACAAATAATGATATAAAATTGTGTTTTTTGTAATCTTTTGTTGGTTGACATAAAGCCCCGACGCGCTATATAGTTACATCCCAAATAAAATTTGTAAAAATATAAGGCGGTGAGAGTGTGACCCTAACAACAAGTGTAAGTGTCAAATTATTATAGGGAGGGCAGAATGCAGCATGACGAATTAAGGTTTTTACACATAGTTAATCAAATTAAAAATAAAGACGCTATTCTTGAGGTTCTGCTTTCTCTGCTTGAAGCAGAAGCAGTATGTGCTCAAGAGCCTTTTCTTTGCTCCTGTCAAGAGATAGTCGCTGATAAGCGTTCATAATATCTTTAGTTTTTTCATCCATTAAAGGCACTGCTTCGGCAGTGTCTTTTTTTGTGTTATGGGGCGTGGGGGCATCAATGCGTCCAAGCAAATAGTCTGCCGTAACATCAAAAAAATCAGCAAGCATTACAATTCTGTCGCTGTCGATGTCGCGTATTCCATTTTCCCAATTTGCAATTGTACTTTGCCCCGCGCCGATGAGTTTCGCAAATTCAATCTGGGTCAGGTTTCGCTGATTTCGCAATTCTTTCAAGCGGTTCATTCACTCACCTCTTTCGAGAGAATATCGCTAAATGAAATAAAACGCAAGAAAAATAATGAAAATATTTCAAAAAGGGGTTGACAAACAACGCGACAAGGGGTAATATCTCATTGTGAAATAACACTGAGACAAGGAGCGCCCGTAAATGAAAGCGAGAAAGTATCTAAAGAATCTGCGCCTAGCAAAAAATATGACGCAAGCGCAAGTTTCCGACGCAATGCAGATGTCACAGCATTATTATTCGTTAATTGAAGCTGGTGAACGCCAGTCAGACATATCGCTTTCAATAATAAGAAAGCTTAACGAATGGGCGTTAGGGTTGCTAACGGCGTTAAGAACAGCGCTTCAAGAAACAGACTGGGATCAAATATCGGACAGTATATCATTGTTCCTATCTGAACTTGATTGGAGGGGCATTGCGGGGAATCTTGTTGGGCTTATCCGTGATGTGCTAAGTGCCGCATGGACTGTTTTTAGCACCCTTTGGAGTGAACTTGATTTTGGGCATCAGGTGTTGATTGCCTTAGGCTCAGGTTTTGCGCTGGTTGGCAGTGCAATTTCCAACCTTGTTCCATCTATTGTCAGACTGCTTTCTAGCTTGGGGGTTTTAAAACCCGCATTAGCCGCACTTGGTATTGCAAAGGGTGCAGTCTTAATAAAGTTTTTAGCAATCCCCTTGGCGATTGCCGCAATTATCGCACTGATACGATATCGCACCGGAGACATGTCACGGATAATCGCACAGCCGTGTCCTTGTGGTAGTATTGTGCGGAGATTTGACCATATTGCAAATAGGGGGATAGAAAAATGTTTGAGCTGATTGGGAGAAAAAAAGATAATCAAATTGTGATAACGAAACAACTATGCGATGATGCTATCCGTTTGCTTGAATGGGGTGAAAGTTTTATTCAAGCGACGATTCTTAAAAGCAGCGGATCGGTGCCGCGTGGAACCGGCGCGTGTATGCTAATCCTTCGCGATGGAAGTATCCGCGGCACAGTAGGTGGTGGGGCACTTGAGGCGGGAATTATTAAAGCTTCTGCAAGCGTCATGGGAAATAGCACGAGTAGAAAAATTGACATGGTGCTTGATGGCAACGATTTAGTTGCGACTGGAATGATTTGTGGGGGCAGTGCAACCGTTCTCATTGAATATATAGATGTGACTCCTGAAAACCTAGAAATTTTTAAGCAATGGCGCGAACAAGCTAGTGTGAATAATGGTACAGTCTATATCTTCGGTGCTGGTCACTGCGGCGAAAAGCTTGCGCATGTATTATACACCGTTGGATTCAACACGGTTGTTATAGACGACCGTGCAGAGTTTGCAAACGCCGAACGTTTTCCTGAAGCGGATGAAATACTTGTGCCGAAGTCAATGGATATTCCGTTTGGAAATATAGCATTCAACACCGAGAGTTACATTGTCATCGTCACAAGAGGTCATGCGCAAGATGAACTGGTCCTGCGCGGTGCATTAAGGACTGAGGTCGGTTATATCGGCATGATTGGAAGTAAGAAAAAGCGTGACAGTATTTACGCTAGACTACTCGCGGATGGTTATATGCAAAGCGATATTGACCGTGTTACTTCTCCGATAGGCATACCAATAGAAGCAGATACACCGGAGGAAATCGCAGTTAGTATCGCGGCAGAACTGATTAAATTAAGGGCAAAATGGAAGGCAAATGACTTATCCTGAGGCGAAGCACTAGTTCCAAGTTGTGAAGGCTTGCAGTACTTGAAGTATTGCGATAAAAATGCTATTATTAGCACTATCATACTCTCTTATGGAGGTTGCTATTGTGGTAAAGGTTAATGTTGAAGGAGCACTGGAATTTCTTGATGAGAAGGCGCTGCATGGAATAGGTACTGAAAAGGCGCTTGATGAGCTAAAAGCGCTTGGCGAAAATGGGTGGATAAATCTTCCGGAGTTATTTGATTGTGAGTTATCGTCGGAAATAAAGCGGATTGCAAAAAAAATAAACGACCAATCTGATGTTCTGGTGGTCATTGGCATTGGCGGCTCATACCTTGGCGCTCGTGCGGCGATTGAATATATCCTTTCGTCGAATTATAATTTGCGTGCCAAGTAAACACCTGATATTTACTTCGCTGGGAATAATGCGTCGGGTGAATATTTACAGCAGGTTATTGATCAGATAGGGGAGAGGAACTTTTCTGTAAATGTTGTTTCAAAATCGGGATCAACGATAGAGCCCGCGATAGCACTTCGGTTTTTCAAAGCAATGCTTGAAGAGCGTTATGGAGCGGAGGGATTGAAGACTCGATTGTATGTAACAACAGACAAGGGATCTGTGCTTAATCAGATGGCTGATCGTGAGGGTTGCGATTGCTTGCTTATGCCTCCCAACGTGGGTGGAAGATACAGTGTGCTGACAGTTGTTGGGTTGTTACCCTGTGCTGTTGCAGGCATTGATATTGATGAGATGATGTCAGGTGCAAAAAAGGAACTCAGCATGGGAGCTAATGAGGCTTGCCTGTATGCTTCCGCTCGCCAACTGCTTTATCGCAGCGGCAAGAAGATCGAGATGCTGGCTTGCTTTGAGCCTGCGTTTAGACGTATGGGAGAATGGTGGAAACAGTTATTTGGTGAGAGCGAAGGGAAGGGGGGCTCTGGTATTTTTCCTGCATATGCCGATTATACTGCGGATTTGCATTCGCTTGGGCAACTTATTCAGGAAGGGGAGCGCACCTTGATGGAAACGTTTGTCACATTTGATAAGCCTCGGATAAATCTTGTTATACCAAGCGGATCGCTTCATGCGGATAAGATTTCACATATTGCAGGAATGGATATTAATGCTGTAAATTGTTCTGCATCACGAGCAGTTAAGAAAGCGCATATCGATGGGGGCGTTGCTGTACTTGAATTGTGCGTGCCGGATATGAGTGCTGCTTCTTTCGGGGCTCTGACATACTTTTTCATGCGATCCTGTGCTGTATCAGCAATTCTTTCCGGGGTGAACCCTTTTGGGCAGCCCGGCGTCGAGGCTTATAAGAAGAATCTTTTCACACTATTGGGACTTGACTAGTGTGAAATTATTTTCTCTGTTGTATTGAATACCTAACTGAAAACTGATAGAATAGTATTAAGTAAACGCTGATTAAATCGCGCTCCTCGTCATTGCGGGTATTTTTCCGTCTGTTTTCCGCATTTTTCAGTTAAATATTGCTAGTATTCGCCCTCAAAATCCAAAAAACAGGCGAAAAATACCTCGCAATTACTTCGGGCGGATTTAATCAGCGCTTACCTAAGTTAATTGTTATAGTGATATTTATTATTTCTGACTTATTATTTATTTTAAAGGGGTGGTTAAGATGGTTAGGATCATCATGGGTCTGAAGGGCTCAGGAAAAACCAAACAACTCATCGAATCCGTGCATACAGCAATCGGCGAGGAAAAGGGTGACGTCGTCTGTATTGAAAAAGGCTCAAAGCTTAGATATGACGTTCCTCACAGAGTAAGACTGATAGAGGCTTCGCAATATGATTTTGATGGGTATGATTTTCTCAAAGGATTTATTAGCGGTCTCCATTCGGCCAATTACGATATAACGCATATCTTCATTGATTCCGTTCTCAAAATTATCGGGGAGGAACTTGATGAACGCATGGATGACTTCTTTGATTGGTGCGAAGAGTTTAGCAGTCGTGAGCATGTTAAATTCACGATTTCTGTAAGCGCCGACATATCACTGGCATCCGACAGAACTAAAAAATATTTTTGAGTAGTATAATCAATAACGCGGCGGTACATCCCATGCCGCCGCGCTTACTTTTGCATTGCTGTTGTGCGCCCTGTGCTACGCATGTTCTTGAGGTTCTTTCGCGTGATTATAAGGTAACTGCTTTTTTTTACAATCCGAATATTAAACCAAGAGCAGAACATGATCTAAGAGCGGCAGAACTTGAACAACTTTTGACTGTGGCTGAGCATTTTGAGCGTGTAGATTTAATTTTATATGATTACTTGCCTGAGGATTTCGATAATGCAGCAGCGCCTTATTTAACTGAACCTGAGCATGGATTACGATGCACAAATTGTTTTCAATTGCGCTTGGGCAAGGTCGCAGAGAGGGCGAAAAAAGACGGTTTTGATTATTTTGCGACGACTTTATCGGTCAGTCCACATAAAAACGCTACGCTTCTAAATGAAATAGGAATTAGGTTGGCGGAGTTGGTTGGAGTAAGATACCTAATCTCTGATTTCAAGAAGCGGGATGGATATAAGCGCTCGGTTGAATTATCAAAGATCTATGGTCTCTACAGGCAAAAATATTGCGGATGCACGGAGCGGTAGTGGACCTTTTGTTCAAAACGCCTGCCATCATATTTTTGTTGTGATTTTTAGTGAAGGAGTAAAATTGAGTTAATGACAATAACAACTCGAAAAATTGCGTTTGCGGGAGTTACTGCTGCAATGTATGCTGCATTAACCATGTCGCTTAGCCCAATATCTTACGGACCAATCCAGTTTCGTATTGCCGAGGCGCTAACAATCTTGCCGTTTTTCTTTCCGTTTACAATCTGGGGGCTGTTTATAGGCTGCATCATAGCAAATCTCATAAGCCCATATCCGCTTGATATCATAGTAGGTCCGATTGCATCACTTCTGGCAGCAATATGCACCATGAAGCTTGGTCAAATA
>Ga0123352_10001438_pt1 | contig 31616 bp, 18 predicted proteins | sample TergutLab28metaG_FD_89700 | JGI IMG/M metagenome (GOLD analysis project Ga0123352, IMG submission 89700) | Labiotermes labralis P1 segment gut microbial communities from Petit-Saut dam, French Guiana - Lab288 P1 | ecosystem: Host-associated > Arthropoda: Insects > Digestive system > Gut ...
GGTCTAGTGGTCAGAGTTTCTGGCCACAGATACAGGGGTCCCGGGTTCGATCCCCGGCGCTACCAGATTTTCTGAGTAGTAGTGGGTCTGGAACGGGGTCCACTCAGCCTCGTGAGGTCAATTTGAGGAGCTACTTGAATGAAAAAAGTAGCGGCTCCAGGTCTAGAAAACAGAGATTAACGGCTGTGGGGACCCGTTGCGCTGACCACGTGACACCCCTCCATCCGCAAATGTTGGCACTAACTTCGCCGACCGGCGGCGGCCGCTCTGTCGGTATAGTTCGCGTGCGGACTAAGGCCACGGAGTTTAGTTTAGTTTATTTCTCTATATTAGTACCCACTGTATATTATTAGACCTTAAACACCGAGGTCTACAATTTTCAGCTAATCCAAATAGCCACACCGCTGGCTCCCTGCCCCTGGCCTTCTCCATAGGAAGCCTTTAGGCGCTGAATTTTATTCGAACTGTATTCGTGAATCTGTTAAACTGGCTAGGTGAATCTTATTTGTTGACATGTAGCATACAAATTCAAAATATAATATGAGCTAGTCTGTGATTGGTGTGTAAGTATGACACGGGCGAGTCCACTGTCTCGGCACTGTGTGGGGGTGCAGTGCTGGGGTGGGAGGTAACTACGTAACGGTTGAGATTTCTCTCAAAAGACGCCCGTGAATAACGACCTGAAGTTTGATAGAAGTTACACATTTTTACGCAATATACAGTACTTCCATTTACACCGATTCAATAGACTGACTCAAATTTACGTTACCATATACTGTCAACAGTTTCAGAGTGTTCTGCTTCAGCCTAAAGAGTTACCAAATGTTTATCTAAGGCCTTGCGTGTAGAAACAGTGTTAGTGGTGAAAACCGAGGGGGGGTCACTGTACTGTCAGGTGGTTGTATTTGTGTATGTATGTATGCATGCATGCATGCATGTATGTCGTCACTCATGCGGGCTGCCAACAATATTGGCCGTGTGGGATACCTAATGGTAGGACTGACGTAATTTCACACACGTTCTCTGACGGAACACACCTACAGAATGTGTCTGAAATTCAGTCACGAAATGGGCTTGTAGCACGAAGCCCATATGTCAAAAGATGCCAATGACCACGGCATTTAGAGCAAAATAATTGTGTAATATAAGTACTGGCGTAGACCTGCAGTACAGCATCATCTGCATATTACATTTACCAGAAAATCATATATAGTGCGAGTATAGTATATAATAAATAGCACTAACCCATTGCTAGAACTTCTGGGAACCTTAACCTCCTAGATATCTAAGGCGTGTCCAGGCCTGTAATGGGATAGCTTTAAACTTGTTTTCTCTTTTTTACGCTTTAAAGAACCTGGGTACTATATGTATCATCTCCATTAGTTTTAAAAGCTCTTGCTTAGACGGAGTATTCACGTGTTCCATATAATACTCCGACAAATGATTATTTCCTTAAACAGAGTTAAACGGGTCGTCTTTATAACTGAAATTAATACCATGCTTAAATGAGTCAACAATATTTTCAGTAAAATCTATTTATATTCTATAGTGGGATAAAATTAAACACTCCAGAACACCTAGTCGAAAATACAAAGCAAGCCATGAGACAATATACAACAATTACTGTATATTACAAATGATATTATGATAAACTTTGTCGTCAAGTGTTGTAGGACACTACAAGTGAACCTAAATTACCACTGATTCATATCAAGTTATACCGTACAACACGACGGAGGTTTCATCTCATTCTTTTGTACGTGAAAGCTCTTCAGTTTTCAACAGGCTGCTTCATAAATGTGCTGTAAATAAAGGTGACTGTTCAATCCCACATTTATTAACTAAGGTAAATGCTTTGCAATACAAAACGTGGAGCGAAAAAGCTGACAGAATTTTTGTACTAGAGGTAAAGTCTCTGAAGACGCCTTGTATATATATATTCGAAATATATGCAGCTTACACTGCAGCTCGATATTTATGAAGAGACAAGTTATCAAGTTATCATGTTACAGTAACATGCGTTATGCTTCACGTGAAAAAAATGAGGTATGCGCCAGCAATCGACAGGAAACGGAAATACAAGCAGCGTTATCAAGCGGTACACTGAGTCGCAAATGATTCTCGCCTTACCACAGGTACAAATGTACCGACTAACGGCATGCCTTTACAACTAACAACATTTTCAGTCCTATGATTTTTCACTCTATTCCAGGAGTGGCCAGCTAGACGAGATCCGGGAGTCGCATTTTAGGAAGGAACTTACGCAAGAGTCATGTCATTGTTTATTAAGTTAAACGTACGGTAGCAACACTGTCCTTTGCCGGAAAGGTCGCAACCAGCGTTTGGTGTTGGCAACACAAGGAAGTAATGCTTGTTGTAGAAGCCACTACTCCATTAACAAAATAAAATATTTTCCTTCAGCTGATGGCTTTTCATGTCTCTTCGTCCAACTACAATAGATTAGTTTCAACTGCTTATAATTATCCTTTCTTTGGAAAATCTTTCGAAACCCCCTCACAGTCAGCCTCGTGTGCATGCAAACTACCTGAATATTCTTGTTAAGGTCAATTTTCGTGACCCGCACCAATGACGTGAACGAGACGCGTTGTGGCCACCCTTGCTCTATTCCATTCATACAAGAAGTGCCTTTGTGAATCTAAAACCTTAAGCCGATTTTACCAGTGTTAATTGTTGCATAAGGTGTAAAGTTGTAGTCGAAGGAACTAGGAATAACGTGCGGATTACACATTTGACATTTCTGGGGATAATGGAACTCTTCTAGATTCGTACGGATTCGATTTAATCGGCAATCTTAGATGAATGTTAAATTTAAGTTCATCCTACACCTTCAAGTTACGTCCTCGTCTAAGAACTGAGCTATTCAGACAACGTATGTCTGTGGCCATTTATGAAGAGAAAAGCTGGCAGTCGCTCATCTAGGCCAGCAATGACCGCACTTAGTATACATGAGTGCGCGTCAAAATTATACAAATCCTTTTGTCACTCACAGCAACAAAAAGCTATGATAATTCATAAAACTTACGAAATCCACGCTTTTCCGTGCCAAGAAGCATCAAAAATATTCTTCTAAAGTATCCGTATTTGATATTTTATTTATCGATGATGAAGACGTGATGATCAAACAAACCTAGTCAATCCGGCTAGTGGATAAACACACAGGCCTAATTATATTTATACTAAACTTTTTGTACAATAAGGTGTTAATTATCCGGCAGTATACTACTACATGTTTCGGCTGTCCAGATCAGCCCTCATCAGGTAAGTATCGGATACACGAAACAGATATAAAGAGCGGCGTTGTCCCTATGTATTTTTTGCGTACCCGGCACCTACCTGATGATGACTGATCCGGACAGCCGAAACATGTTGTAGTGTGTAATAAAAGACTGATGTACTGTATCTGTATGGTTTTGTTTGGTCGGATAATTAGTACACTATTGACAAGAAACACACAACGGGACGATGTCACCCAAGAAAATTTTTGTTCTTTTTCTCATTCCTTAATTTACACTATCGAATTTATATTATCTAAGATACTGTAGTGACTAGGCTATGGACTAAACTATCCGGGGTTCGATTCACATCAGGAACAAGATATTTTTCTTTTGCTCTAGGACCCACCTAGACTCCTGTTTAACCGGAAATGGGGGCTTCTTTTCCCGGGAATATGCCGACCGCAGCCAGTCACTTCCATTCAGTGCTGACGTTAAAAATGATTGCAGCTACACTTCTGCTCCCCGAATATGCCTTCATGGCGTGCGCTTTACTTTGTACTGACGATGAATAACAAACCACGACTGCAGTCAATTTTCGTTAAAAACTGTACGATGTTACATTATTAATTCCAGCGGATTCTTCCTCTTCCCATCACTGTATTACTAACTCTTGTTTATTTCTGCTTTATGCTACAAAGAATCCTTTCGCTTGGTTTTTATGCTTGTTTATTTTAAGACAGAAAGTCATGTACAGCATTAAACTTAATATTAGCTTCTCTGAAACAAGGAAGCACAAATACCCAGAGTCACGACCCGTAACGCAGCCCGTCAGAAGATTAAATAACAACAACTTTCAAGTGTCCTGTTATTATTGCATGCAAACCTTATCACCGGTTTTCTTATTTATCCCTCCAGTTTCCATTTGCTTACTTTACTTTCACTCATTACACATGTTAGGGAAATATGCCTGGGTTCATTTTAGTTTCCCAAATCACACCTTGCAAGTTATACGTGATGAAATTTGAGGCGAATCCATCTCGTATTGACCAGACTACTGAAAATATTACGATGCTACGAACTGCTTACTTCAATTCAGTTATTCTTGGAGACTGGAAAAGTCTGTCTCATTCGTAGCTTCAGTTTGGTGGCTGAAGTTATAAAACTGAAGGCGTCGGAAGTTTACGTGGTCATTTCGTTCAGTTCTTTTCGACAGGTTTGCAGAAGACGGAACCAAAATATGCAGGAAAATTCGGCTGTCGCGAGAAGGGACATGCTTAAAAACAAAGAGTTTCAAGTATGCATAAAGATTACTTTCTTTTTGCATGGATTTCAGGTCCTTCAGATCTGTCAGTATAATTATTATTGCTATTGTTTTATGTTATGTATGTGAACAACTTGCTACTTAGGTACGAATTCAGATTCTGTATGTGACTTTAAATATTTTGGAATTGCTATAACCTCCACAAAATCGTGTCGTTGCCACATTTGTAAATTATATATGTACTGTAAAAATTACACAATAATTAGGCGCATATATATATATATATATATATATATATATACATACATACACACACACACATCATTTATTACAATTTTTAAACGCGCGGTCCGTGGACCAGCCCACAATAGCGGTAGAGGTCCTTTGCCAAGTAAATAAAGGTTGGACACAGCTCATGTACGGTGTCATAATAGAGCCTGGTCACAAAAGGAGCGTACATGGATCGTTCGGACAACTATCTTTCCCCGAAAATGCCGTATAGGCCGCAATTTTGAGAAATCGGCTATTACTTTTACCATAATACGTCACTGACACACATTTTAATGAAATCCTATTGTGACTTTCCACATCAGAAGCATTTAATTTTAAACAATAGGACGGGCAAACAGCTATTTCTGGAAGGTACTATAATTTAACATGGTTCAGTGGAGACTTATTGTTCGTCATACATAGGATTGCTACCAATTAATTCGGTCCACATCCACATTTTACGGAAGTGATGTAACAAAGTAGGATGACGAACTGAAGGTCGGCTGGCGGACAAGCGAGTGCAGTGATGTGTAAATCCTCGGGCTGCTGTGTGTATTGTCTGACAGCTGCACAAAGCACTGGGATTATATTACTCATGCCTGTTAGAGACGATGAGGATTTTCGAGTGACCAACCATGGAGATGCTTGATTCGAATCTCGTCCGGGTTATCGGATATAATGATTGGGGGTTTTCATAGTTTTTCTCAGCCCCTCCACACATTTACCTGTTTATTCCCTTATCGAGGCCACAATCGTTTCCTTCCAAGTTCTAAATCGTCATACAATTTGGCACTATACGGTGTGAGTTACTAAGGGCGTCGTACTTGACTAGCCAACTGTCAAACAGAAGATGAGTACAAAACCCTTAGCGCCGAATTTAAGCGCTTTTGGAAAAACTGCATGTCGAAGCAAGCCCGACTCCGAAGTGCAACGAACCTTGAACGCTGTACAACTAACAGAACTTGTTTCATATCACGATAAAATAGAATGGAATGCATAGAACTCGAGCAAATAGGGGAAAAAGTTAGCGTGTCATCACAACACTACTGAAAAAAGAGCACGCCAGGACCTCTAGCTGACGATAGACGAATGCGTGTTTCTTCACTTCCGAAATGAACAACGTTGTTCTTCTATTAATTAGCTGTCAACCATGTAAACTTTCTCATTATATTTTTGTTACTTAATAGTTATTCACACAAACTCATTAATATTTGGCCGATATTCTTTCTGTCTTAGATCTGCTTTAATAATATCCTCTTTTACTTTCACTTACTAATCATGCAGTATACCTACTAACTTCCATGAACATAGTCTGTCTCACTGACTCAGTACATTGCTTATTCTTTCTTACACAACTGCAACAAACCCTTCCATTGTGAAATAATGTAAATTTACACCCATGAGTCATGACCAAACTGATTATTTCTTCCGTGTGCAACCTGGGCAGGTCTCAGCTTTGCACTTTGACATACTTTGCATTCTTAGTGCGATAAACAAACTGTTGTTGCCGTATTCCAGACTCACAGTATCCAAAAGCGACTGGCTCAATGACTGACAGACAGACTAGCTGCAAAACACACACACACACACATCAGAAAAGTCGGTCATCTTAAAGAACACACACAAAAATGCAGACGTTGCGGATCTCACACTAATATTACGAAGCCACGTGCAAACTGCAAACAACATCCTTCTCACGAGTGTCAGCACTTTACTTTGAATAGATGTCACTGAAATGATGACACCGTCACACAATTGCAAATACACTATGAAAGAGCAATGTGTTTGAAACATGTTATTTAAACAAAAAACAGTTTCACGATACATTTGTAATTGTGTTTAACGGTGTTCTCATTCAATTTATGACACGTGTTACACTTTCTAGGCTTCCAATGAAATCTGACATTAAAATTTACCATCATGTAACTTTGGGAAATACGCCTTTGACTTAGATTATGATAAAACTCTAAATTTGCAAAGCCCTGCACTGGTTGCGTTATAACATTGCCCTCAGAAACCATGCTTCTCCTTGCTTCATTGAAAAACTCGCACTTCCGTTTTTGTGTCATTTAAGGACTCATGTATTAGAAGATTCAATTCAACCAAGAGTTACAGTCAGAGTTACAGAGTTTGAGAGCTACTGGAAGTGAAGTTTTGATTCTCATTTTGATGATTATCGCATTGACTGTACGATTCTTTCCTTTTCTTGTGTCTGACCTGAAGTCACTGTAGTTTATTTCACGTATCATAATACATTTTTGGCTTATCTCTCCAAGTATTCACTTTAGAGAAAATGTTCCGAATAGGAAACCGTAAAATACTTACATCGTGTCAGGCTGTACAAGATTTGCTAAATGTAAGTGAATTCGTGAACAGTGGGTCTACTAATAACAGCGCCTGTTTACTGCGTTCAATGGAAAGCTTTGTCCAATCGTATGACATCCATTTTTTTCATTCACTTCACGTCCGCCATAAGCCAGCTGGATTTACCATTAATTTCGCAAGCACAAACACCATACACCAACCGTTTAAAAAAAAAACCTTTCCAGTGACACCCACAGCGTGAAATTTCCAATTCTCCATGCTTCGAACACGGTACTGATATTAGTTCTTCACAAATTTCTTAAAATTCTGTAAGGGTTTGCGACTGTTGGTGTTTGACCCAAGAAATTACGCAGTCCGATTAGAGGCCTACATTTTTCTGCGTTTCTTTCGTTGCCATGTTTACGTAATAAGTGCAAGTTTTCTTAATTCTAATAGAGTTTTTATTAGTGTGTAAACCGAGACTGCTGTGATCCTGACGCCAATGAAAGGCAGAGCTCATTCCATGTCACGCTTATCCGTTAACACTCAAGTGTTTAACTGAACTTATTTTTCACCTATTTAATGACACTGAATGAAATCTATCTACATTCGACATAAGATTTCAGTTCTATCTCACACAGAACACAGTCCATCTCTCTTACAAAGACATACCACTTAATGACGTTGAGTGAAACAGTAACCGTTTACTGTGAATCACACACAACACATACATATGTTGTGGGAGCAAAGGGCAGAGTATCTTAACGTTAGAGCGGTTGTATGTACATGTTCTTGTATTATGTAGTGTAAAATAAGATCGGAATGGATCGTGAATAATGAGGGAGTAAATACTTTCAATGGGGCGATGGCATTGTTTGAAGGTACTGAAACTTCCACAAGACAGCGAGGACCACCATAAGAATATCCGCCATGTTGAGGACTGTCCTGGGGTAGTTCGAGCCGGGCAACCCACATACACGAGATAGTGAAAACCATGACACTTCAATGTCTGGTGACAACATTAAAAGTACTGTTGCCTAAGCGATGTTATAAACTTAGACTGGTAACAAATTCAATGTTCCTTTCAGTATACCTTCAACTGTTGATGACGCAAACCATTTGAGTGTTCTTTCACTTAGTATTCAAAGGTTCATTTTCACTCATGTGGCCGTGAATACGCAATTATACCACTTCAGGACCACGTCAGTTGCATCTTAATGTTACAGTCATCTACTAACTCCAAACTGCTGGGCAGGTCTTTCAGGGGAATACCGTGTTGTATTCCACGACCTAGAACTCAGCGTAGAAGTCTACTAAAATAATTATATATTTTAATTACTGAACTTCATCATCAAAAGTAGTATTAATACAAGGAACAAGCATCATCTTCACAGGCCAAATGCCAACCTGTCATGTTTTCAGAATTTTCAGAAGTTTACCACGTGGTCTCACAAGTCTTACGAGCGAAAAGAAAACTTTAAAGAAGCAGTGAGAAGATACTTAGATACGGGGAGATGCTTTTGTTTGTGTGAAGATGATTCGCAATAAGTTTTATAAAATATTTATCGTAATTTTCGCTGTAATGATTCTTTATAATTTGAATACTTTGTACATTTGGTATATTTATAATATATTCCACATCGTGCTGTCATTTTGACAAAATTATGGATGTATGGAATTAATTAATTAAGCAATTAATTAATGTACGCTTATGTGTTATGTATATAAGAATGTATGTATGTACGTACGTATGTGCAATGCAAAATGGTCTCCTACAGGGTCCTTGGTTCATCTGGCCCAAATCATCCTTCTCTTCAGACACCATTTCGAACGATGGCAGGCAGCGAAAGCTTTTCTATGTCTACGTTTGCCGTCAGTCGGGGGCCACGCCGTTTAAGATCATGGCATTGGGTTTTTACTCATTATACTTAGAGAAGATGCAAGAGAATTTAAGTTCAATGCATTTCAGGTAATAGGCCTTTTAGATTCTTACTCACCATACCTAACGAACGTGCTCTAAATGATTTCCTTCGGAAAGTTAACACTTTTGTCACAAGATAAACGCAGTTCAATGGATGTCGAAGTTCTGCTGCTGACAGTGAATACACTACATTCTGCGTGATTTCTTCCAGATCGTCTTCAATGTTTGATTATTACTGCTCACGTTACCCTGTAACGTGTCCCACAAGCACGGCCGGACTAGGCGGGCCAACCGGACAACTGCCTGGGTAGCCAACCTACAAAAGGCGCTAAAAGTCACTGGAATAATCGGTAATTTGGTGATAGCAAACTCAGGTATCCACACGCGAAAAAATTTCCCCTAAAATTTCCCGCAATTTTGGCACGCGGTCTAAAAATTTTCGACAGCGCTGTCCTAGGCCGCAAAAGGTTAAAGACTAGCACTTTTAAGGGGCGCTAAATTATTTGCCTGCCCGAGACGTCAAATTACGTAAATGCCCGGGGCGCCCACATGTCTCGGGACGGTTCATACGGCGAGACAGGAAGCCACACTCCCTACTTATCATTCCTTCACCAACCGCTTTACAAACAATGTAGACAATTTAATTAAAAATTATACTATCATAACAAAATTGGAATCAGAACGTGTGCAATATATTGGTGCAAATTTATTTCACATAAGAAGTATGGGTCCTATAATCCTGCAGTTTTTTCTTGTGGGGACAGTGTAAGGGATAACGTGCATAGCAATAATTCTGGCTATGAAGACGGTTTGAAATAAAGCGTTCGAAATGTTACCATCTGCTATGATGATATTATCTTCAACTAAATTACGCGGTAAATACCAAACTTATTTCAAAATCCCCTCTGGGGCGCTGCACTGTCTTGCTGAAAAAAATTCAAGATGTGAATCGCAGACTTCGTGAGCCAAAGTTGTCTTATATGAATGTACAAATGCATCCGTTTTGTTGCATTTCGTACTGATGATGCATTATCTCCCTGTTTCTGAGCAAACGTTTCTAATCGAGCATCAATTTTTCTTGCTTTCCTCAGCAAGTGCTTTCTGCGTGTTATCTTCTTGTCTAAAAATGGAACATATGCTCGAGACCTGTCGTTTTTGGAGCAGGTGAAGCAGTACATTTTCGTTTAAATTTACGATATATCTTTAGGATCGTCAGTTCACATATCAATCCTACACAAACAGGCGATGATGCAATGGTAATCATACTTTCGTTATGTCTAAAGACTGATTTCATGACTGCAGACATGTAAGAACCTCTGTGCGACAAATCGGTTTCGGCGGCTCGGCGTATATGCCAAATTTATACGACAAGGTAGACAACAGGAATTTACCAACGATATGGGTCAGATAAAATAAGGATCCCGAAATCTGAACGGAATACATTGTCTGTGTTCATGGCCTCTTTCCTGACGAAAGACGGTGTGTGTAGTGTCCGACTCTCAGCGTGAATACCTGTAGCCAACCTCACATTCTCCATGTGATCAAACACTTAATAAACCCTTGAGTGGCCATCGTCTCAGAAATTTGTGTATTATGTTTATCAAAGACATATAGAGGTATATGACAAGAAATTTTATCGCAGTGAAATACAACTCAACAATTTCTACCACGCTTCCAGTGGAAATCTTGTACATCCGGCTTACAGCCCTGATCTGGCACCGAGAGGCTACCATCTCCTTCCTGCTCCAAAGGCTCGCCTTTACAGCCACAAATTTTCAAGTGATGATGACGTGAAGACAGCTTTGATAAAGTGATTGAAATTGCAGAACACGCACTGCTGTCAACAGGGAATCGAATGGCTATTTCCGCTGTACGACAAATTACTCAAAAGGGTTGAGGGGGTGGGTGGGTGGGTGGAGTACGTTGAAAAGTAAAGTGACTGTCAGGGAATTTCAAGGGTGTTGTTTGTGTTAGAACTGGAAATGGTTAGTCCAGAATTTGCGACTTGTAAACTTATTTTTGAACCGTCTGTCGTCTGTGCGGAAGTAAAAGGTATGTTAAGTTGTTCTTGTGCTTAATGAGTCACACCGTGAATACAGATGTGGGCGGTGAGTGGTCAGATTGACGGCCCAGCTGCTTTACCCTAGAAGAAGCAACCTCCAGTATCACACACTAAACCGAATCACGATTTATTGCTCAGCCGTTACACTGCCTTATCACTACAGCGACTGTGCTATCTCGGCCCTTTCTATAGTACGTAATAGTCCTATGCTTTGTATATATTAGATCCCGTAACGATTTAACATAATATTGTATATAAATTTTTTTCTCCTCAGAACAAAACTGCAACCCTGACTGACCACAACGACAAAAAGAAAAGCGCAATTTCCGACTCGTTGCTAAGTGAGAATTCATAATATGAACTTTTGTATACAATACTGAAAAGCTGTGAGACCCACACAGCCTCTTACGCAATACCTTTCTGCGAGAACAAAGGGGCCGGAAGTGACGCTGATCGGCCTCACCTATCCAGCGACGAGATTAAGAACACACGTAGTTTTACATTCACGTCTTCAGTGCACACAGGCAGAAGCGTGGCTTTACGTTTAGCCTTTTAAGTGTCAAGTTCCTCACGTATATCCAAAGAACCTTTGATTCGTCATTAAAGAACTGCAGCATAAAATTACTGGCAAGCAACACAAGCAGGTTTCCCTCCTCCTTTGGCACAATTTCAAATTAATACAGATTACAAAAGTCTTCGTGCGTCCGTCCTCGTTATCTTCAGGCGCTCAACTGGTGAGGTCAGTTTCCAAAGCAAACGAGTAACAAAAGAAGAAAGTGGACTAAAAGGGGGATATAAGCGATAATGATGCATAAAAACGAGAGCTAGGAGTACAAAGGTAAAACTATGAGGAAACTTGAAGCCATGTTTATAACAAAATATAAATTGTCTAAATCATGAAGAAATTCGTCAATGTACAAACACACTCGATTCTGACGACTTGGGTCTGCGTGGCTGGTTTCCGAAAGGAAAGTAACAGTTTCGTGCGTGTCCTCTTACTGACCTCCGAACATCGCTGACCGTCATGAAATCGGCACAGTTGGCCTCGCTAGAATACTTCTTTCGCACAGCCATTTTAAAACACTGACATGGTGGACTATGCTCTGGTACAGAGGTTTGCACGAACCCGGCTCTTTGTTCGGGTTGTGGCCGGGTTCATACGATATCACTCAAACGTTATATAGAACATTCAGTGCTTTCTCGTGGCTGCGCTCTTTTTAAAACACTTGGCAAACTCATATAATTAAAAGGTTGCATAGAGATTTATGACGTTACTTACGCGTTGCGAATTCATCGGCGAGTTGCACTGCTACTTTACGCCATGCCATGTGGTGATTTCACAGTGTATTTTAAGAGTGGTCTAAGAAAACTAGGCTCAGTCGAGCTCTGGACACTTGTCCAGACTTAATTTTCTGGGGATTATCATAGCTGCTACGTCCCAGAAATAGTTCAATTTAACGCTTTACATATTTCGCTTCCGACATCAGTGTACATTTCATCAAACGCCAAAATAATATCCGGTGGTCTTGAATGTTATACAATCATTCGTTAAGTAATTATTGACAATTCTGCTTTAATCTGATATTAATATCACAATAGTCAGAGAAGATCGTAAATATTCGTTGGTCGGGCTTCAATTGGGCTAAGATGAAATCATATCGGGTTTAGGCTCTGTAGGAGCAACAAGGTTTCAAGTAAAATCCAGGGTCAGGCCGCGTAAAATTCTGAAATGCCGGTAAGTGCTGCCTTCTATGAGGGATGAACGCTTACACAGTTGAATGTTGATGATCGTAAGTTTCTGCGGTATTAGAGCTCTTAAAATACGGAATTCCTTCAAAATATATTTTTCCCACATTGGAAAATTACATCATGACGACTCCGCAATTTAATGATGGTCGTCAAATCACTGTAGCTGGCCGTGAGCGATGGAGGAATCATAAAACACTGTATAATCACAAATGTTTATAAAGCTTGGTTTTCAATTGAAGTACAAAATTTGTGACGCAGGTAACTTCTGATCTAACCGTTTCCTACATAAACGGATGTAATATTCCACCCTTATTCTTAAATTCCACGCACGATAATGACTAACGTGTAGTCCATATCTTGTAAAAATATATCTGGAGAAAGGACAGAAAAACACAGGAGACATTCTGGAGGTAATGAGGTTCACGGACAAGCCCTCTAGTTGGAATGACTAACCTCACTCCTAGATTCTCGTGTAGAAATAAGCTAGGCAGGGCTCTCTGCATGTGTCACTTTTTACTGTAGCTTATGGAAGTAAACCACTCATCAGCTGTTAAATCAGCATAGCATCACAAGCGGAGACATATTTCCGTGAAAGGTTAGGAGGAGTCGACTACAAGTTTAGGACACCAGGCTTTCAAGACGGTTATTAATGAGATGATTTGTGTTGGGGGTTGTGATAGTGTAGGTTCGTGGGTTGACAGTGACAGAGGAACATGCTGCCTTCATCTTTTGAGAGGGCGGAATTATTTAATGACACTTTACCATGCACTGTAATCTGTACTACTGCTAACGATTCTGAGGAAAGCAACGATAAATCACAGCCCGGCCAGGATTCCAACCGATCATTTCCACGTGAGAGTCGGTGGCAATATGTCAGTTTTAAAGTCACCTTGTGTGGTCTGCCGGAAACAGAAAGGATAAGAAAATTAAAAATATATATAATGTATTTTTGTAATATTTTTAGGAACTGTACTGACACTGCTTTGTACTCACGTGGGTAGCAATTAACCAGAACGACAGCAGCCAGAACCAGAAACAAAGCGCTTCTGAAGGTCCACATTTTGTGTACAGCTACCAACCACTCTACACTGCTTTACGAACACCACTTGCCTCCAGAGAATGACAATACTGCTGCCACAGCGGGCAATATAAACCTTGGATACTGGCTACCGCAACTACCACTGCGTCCTCAACCAATCATAGGATACAGCGCTAATGACGTCATAGGAGAGGGACCAATGGAACAAAGAAACGTGCCTCTGCCTCAAAAAAAAAAGTCCAAACTTTTCTCGGAAGTTTCGTTTTCTGATCATGTGAGTATGACATATACATGCCATATTTATGCATTTGTCACGTGATTAGGTACAGGTTGAAGTTGTTCAGTTATTATGGGCTGAGATACGAAGAATCAAGATGACGTTGTCGTCGTGATATTTTAAAGACTGGTATTGCGGTTTCCTGTCCGTGTCGGATTCAGCTTAGACTTTAGACCTTCCGTTCTGCTCGATACAGAATCAAGCACAATGCCACAAGGTAAGAGAATTTTATGCAAAGCGGCCAGACCGGCTGTGGGACCTACCTCGCCCTCTATCCAATATACACCGCTGGATGTTCGCAGAAGGCGAAGCGGCTGGAATGTAAAGGTGACCAATCACCTGCATTTAGTTGCAAGGTTAAGACTGCGCAGGGCTATAACTCCACTCCCCTATATACCTTTATGTCTTGTGCTCAAATTAATCACAGATACAACTCTACGGTCTCCACGAAGGGGTGTTAATTAATGAAGAGACAACTCTTGACCTTGGTACTACATGGAACTGAGTAGTCAGATTCAGGTTCTGGCCGCATTAGGCCCTGGATATCATTATGCAGGAAGCTGAGAGGGCCTCGGAGCCAGTTTGGACCAGTGAAAAGTCTATGCCCCGCCGGGAATCGATTCGCCGGTACCCCAGGCCGTACCCTAGTCACCGTACTGAATGAGATAATATTAAATGGCATATAGCAGTATTTGAAGTCACACGGTGGGGTATTTATTAGCATTGAGAAGACTAACATTCATTAAACCGTATATAAAAATTCAGCTCATACCTCAGAGAGAACACAGGCCGTCTCCACTGTTAAAGCCCTACGGTTAATGATGCACACGTTCATTGCGAAAATCATGCGAAACCCACAAATATATTGCGTGGACAAAATGTAGAATTTCTTAATGTTATAGAAGGTGGTACGTAAATTTACAGTGGGCCTTAAAGGGTCCAGCTGAGCGACATTGACCTCTGAAGGAATCGGGTCCTTGGAATTATTAATGATTTACAGAACCCAGATCGACAGATCTACGTAATCCTGTGCAGTGCAGTGTTGCCTACTACTGATTGGCTCCATGCATGTCATAATGTTGTTCACACAACATGTACTTGTAAAGTCCTGCACACAAGTGTCTGTTAGTTCGTCCGAGATCGTACAAACAACGTAACAGATTTTGATAAAACTTGTCCTTGTAACTTAATATAGGCCAGACCGGTACTTCACGCGAAGCGTAAATCGAACTTGATCAATTTACACAAAAATGGATAATTGTAACTACCAATGCAACTTAATATGCTACTTCATGTATGAAGAAAGAACTGAACTTCGAAATAAGGAAGGAGAAATCTTATTAAGATGTACAGTTCTCTTATGAGATATATTATGGCTTCGTAAATTTTTAATGAGAAAGAGCCAACATTTGTTTCCGTCCATGCGGAATAGATTAGTTTTGTTGCTGCATAAACTTGTATTTGAATCAGTGAATATAATAAACAATGAGGCAATGTACCAAAGAATTCATGTTGAAGAAATACAGATCTCCACTCCTTGTATGGTGCTTGTTGCGATGCTGTATCTGTGTTGCAAAGTCCGAACTGTGACCAAGATTTCGTTGGGCAGAAGCTACTCGCGTACCGGCCTGTTGCAGAAAATACTTAACTATCATCATTAACCTTTAAAGGTGAAAATGAAAGTACTCTTCCATCCACCACAAACCTCAAATACACAGGCCCAGAATCGAATTTAAGCCTCCGCGGTAAAGGGCCGCCGGCTGAGCCATTAATTTCAGGTTTGTTTAAAGACTGATCTCATACCGCGGAGTGAACATTTCCGTCGCCGTTATGAAAACAGTTAGTTAATTCTGTTTGCGGAAAAGTACAGATATGTACTCTGTGGGCAGATTGTACAGTCTTTGATGGTTGCAACTGGTGGTATGTATAGTAACCAACAAATCGTCAAGGTGTAAGAAGAGAATATGACAGTCAACTTATTTTCCGTTTACAAGCGAACACTAAGGATTGTGGTTTTCATAAAGGCCCTGAGCCAGTTCAGTTGACGCTATAACTTGACACTATATTTATTTAAGATCCATTTTCATATCTACATATTTACGCCCTTCTCTTCTTCCGACCAAAATTTGGTATGCATTTCTTACCTTCCCCATGCGTGTAACGTACCTTGCACATTTAACTGAACTTGATCCAGTGACATTAACGAAATCTCGGAACGATTCAAAATTATGCTCCTTATTGTGCAATTTTCTCCAAGCGTCTGTTACTTTATCCTTCTACTCTATTCTTTGGTATCTAAATCAAAGCCGAAATGATGCCAAGCCTTATGACAAATCGGTCGCGTCTGAGAACACGCGTTAATTCGAATGGGAAATTTAATTTCGAGACATACTGTTGATGTATTAAAGTCGGTGACTGGGTTTTGCAGCTGACTGTAGGTTGCGACAGCTCTCACCTTCAACTGACCGCGTACCTGCGCAATCATATCCTTGCATGTGCCGACATTCAGCACGCAGCTAATTGCTTCGTACTTTGTAAAAATTTATGTTTGTACCGTCACTAGAAAGAAAGGCCTTTGAGAAGAGCGTGTTCAGGCAAATGAGTGGGAGTGGAAATGACAGGAGGATGGAGAAAATCGCGTAATGGGGAGCTTCATAGTTTGTCCTCTTCACGAAATGTCATTAGGGTGATCAAATATAGAATAACCAGAAAAATGTGCATGCAGTGCACATGAGTTAGGTGGAAATGTTGCAGGATGAATATGAAAGTAGGCACTACAGTGCCAGTGGTACAACATTTGTGAGTGTGTTTTAATACACAATTAAAACTCTTGAAAATTGTCACTAGAACAGATGATCATAGCACAATTGTATCGAATAAATGAGAGCTTCATAATTGTTCTCTCCAATAAATATTATTAGCATTATCAAATCACGGACAGCGACAAAGACTAGCATGTAGCAGCACGGAGGCAGATAGAAATGCACATGCTACAAGCACAGTGTAAAAAATGGCATTGTAAGAATGCCATTATTTTATTTTGTCAGTTTTAACACAGCTCTGTTTTTGTGTTTTCATCAGAATATTCTACGGTTACATGTTTCGGCAATTATTTGACAATCATCAGGCGTAGTTCAAACAAAATGATAATTTCGAGTGCACGTATTTTAAATTATAAACTACCAAAACATTCAATTAAAATTATTTGAAACTGACACTCGAAAAATTGTGTACGTGATATGATATATGATATGATATATTTGTTAACTGCAATTGGGTTGACACCCGGTGGCAGTCGTACAGTACACATTTACACGCAGACAATACATAGAACAACAATTAACAACAAGAACAACACAATTAACAACCTAAATGGGAAAAGTGAGGGCCGTGCCCCATCTCTGCGAGTTATAACCTGGCATTTGCCTTAAAACTGAGGCAAACGCACGGAAAACCCTCAGTCAGTATAGCCGAAGAGTGCCAGTTGGCACGATGAAAACAGAATATACAGAACAGAACATACATAACAATAAGAATACATAAACATAACAATAAAAATACATAATTTTCAAAATAAACAAAAGCATACAAAACATAAAACCATACATACAATGACAAAAAAAAATACGATATATGACTTCCTCGTCTGACGTTACCGTGAGCCAAACAAATTAGTAACACTTTTGCTGTACCTCATGCCAACTAAAACAATTTCCAGTCGATGATCCCTGAAAATACAAATTAGAGCTGTAACATTACTATGACATATCTTCAAAACAAACAACCATACAGAAGGAAAAAAATTAATGTATCTATAATTCCAGCTCAAAATAAACAAAACTGCACATGGCGTGCTCCGTGGCGTCTTTATCAAGGCCTCCAACATTTTCAAATGCCACACAGTTTTACGGTACGCACATTAGTGTAACTTCATTTAAACCCAAAACAGTAACTTGTCTGCATCGATTTTCATGAATTAGCTTTATGCAGTCTCTCTTACAGATTTTATGGGAAAATAAATACGGAAAATAGTGTAGAAATCTGTTTACGCCCATAAATAAAACATTTTGCTGCACCGAATGTTACCAAACTTATAGTCCCTCGGTAAGATTTTGTATATATATCTCTAAAACCGAATTTTATCCGAAAACAGAGCAAAATTATCTCATTTAATTATTTAAGTAAGGTACATCTTCCGCCATGCCGATTTTCACGGATCTCACAGTGACTCAGTGGCATTATTACATCTCGTATGCCGCGCTTTACGCAAGCCTGTAAAGAAATGTGAAAATTACAGGTAGAAATCCATGAAGCCCTTAAATAAACTGTAATTGTCACTGGGCCAATTTTGACGAAAATCACGATTGCTTTACAATTCTTTGCCATGAAGAGAATTTCGTGAAAGGCTGACAAACGGTTCAGTCGTTGACAGCCGGACGGACATCGTCTCCACATGAAGCCTCTTTTATTTATTTCTTAGAGAAGGCCTAAATATTTTTGCATCTAGAATTTCAGCATCTTTCCAACATATGCTTGAATTTATAATAATTGTAAAATTAAAGCCAGAAGTGTATATAAACAAAAAATATAACTTTCAACGACATTACCTTAATTGTATCATAGTTTCGCTACTAACATTTCTTCGAGTGAAAATTGTAAAGAAATTTTAGTGTACTTTATCACATTTTATAATTTAAACCAAATTCATTGTAATTTGTCATTTTTATATAATGAGCTTGATGGTAACAAAAAACTGCCAAACATACAGTGTCTTTTAGCGAGTATTTTAATGGATACTTACAAATAGAATTGTATTAGGACTGAGAGAATAAGTCGCTGACGTTGGTTTATTGAATAAAATATGGTCGAAAAATACTTAATTACATGGAATGTTTCCAGAACCTCAGACCTTGTTAAATATGAATAACACCAATGTGTTAAATGCGAGCTGCAAAACTGAAGCGCAACTTCTACACTAATAAGCTAGCTTAACCTAATACACAATATTATTATATGCATTTATGTTGTTCCCATTCCATTAGAACTTCACAAATTAGCAACGTTTCTTCTGCTGTGCACAGTATTTGCAGCTGTGTTGTCTCGTTTATCATTCTGAACAGTAATTAACATATAACTCATACATCTGTTTCATCACTGGTTGTTTTCATCCTGCTAACACTGTTCCTGAATAAGTCTAGGCCTTCCACACTATATTTAAAAATTATATGGAAATCCTATAGAAAGTATAAAATAAATGAGCAGATCCCAAAAATAGTATATTTGCCATAAATTGTCAGCCAGTCTGCACAATGCCCATTGCATAGTTGACTGAATTCGGTATTCTGCTTACAACACATAAAAAATACTATTCCGAAAACTTCAAGGAACAGGCCACATAGAAGACTAGGTAGTGGACAGCAAAGACTTTGAATTCGTCAGTATTACCCCGTTTCATTTGGCTCATGTTAGGAACCATTAGTGTCTGTCTCGTAAAAGGAAATGCGCATTGGAATTCAGAATCAGACGGCGAATGTATTGAGCAGTCTCAGGAAGAACTCTCTTCCATTGAGACAACTCCGCAGTTGGATTAATAGCCTGTGTAGTTCAGACACCTGCAACTCTTCCGCTACAGCTGTTGCCTCACTGTGAACGACGTTTTACACCTGTTGCACCCATCACCTTATCCATGTATGTATTCCATTGGCCGAATGAAATATGTTTGCCGGAATGTTGTTCAAGTCGTTCCAGCTTTGATTTTTTTTTTTAAACAAACTGAACGCACCTAAATATTCGTAGGGGAGGAATGTCTGATTTTAAAATCATTCAGTATCTAGAGCGTTTTGGAAAAAAATTCTAAAATTTTTTAACATGAATCTGATCTTCAGTAATAAGAAGCCAAAATGTTTCTGAAGCGATGTTACGAATGCTGTTCTATTTAAGCAGTGACGGGCAAAACGGTTACAAGCTAAATTGTTTGCCAGTTATAAGTAAACTTGCAAAACAGCGCATTTATTTCTTTGTTTACTCCTTGTAGCCTTAGGCTCAAGCCATATTTTAAGTCAACATGTGCTAGCAGGCTATTTGATGCTTATAGTTGCTTCTGTGTAGGTAATGGCGCTGCCATCCCTCAGACATTGGTTTGTGTTTATATACTGCGTCTGTGTTCTGAAGGGAATAGTTCACTGAGTATGACACGTACAGCAAATACTACTTCATTTTGAAGGAAACGTTTATTTTTCTTATTTATCTGCCCCAGCTCTCCGGCCTGATGCGATAAAAAATGTTATTCTAAAAGTAAGAACCCTTGAACCTGTTGTCGGCCCATCCAAATTTGTATTCAAACACAGGACAACCCGACATAAAAAAAGCCTCGTAAGGACACTAGAAGCTAAATTTCTCGTCAGATTTTCCGAGTAAATTACTTTATGCACTCTTTATGTCCCAGTATTTCCTACTGTCCTTCACTTAATCATTTCAATTATGATAGCGCGAATAAAAATTATTATTATTATTAACTAAGACTAACTGGATTGGTCACATTTTGCGTAGAAACTGCCTTCTACAACGGGTTATTGAAGGCAAGATAAAAGGGGGGATAGAAGTGACAAGAAGACGAGGAAGAAGACGTAGGAAACTACTGGATGACCTTAAGGAAAGGAGAGGATACTCTCATTTGAAGAAGGAAGCTCTAGATCGCACTATGTGGAGAGATCGCATTGGAAGAGGCTTTGGACCTGTCGCAAGACAGACTACTAAATGAAATTTATTATTATTATTATTATTATTATTAGGCAGTATATGAACATGAAGACGTAAGAGTATAATGGAATCAAGCAATACACACAGGTAGAAAAGTTAGGGCAAACAGGCCACATATAATAACTAGAAACAAGAAAGGGAAAGCGTGCATACTGATAGATGTGGCGATACCGGCCGACAGGAATTTTGCGCAAAAGAAGCAGGAGAGAGGCTACATTGCATATCGATGCAAAGAATGTGGAAAGTGAAATGTGTGATTATAGCAATTATAATTGGAGCCACCTGAAAGGTAACGAAAGTTTAAAGAAACAATTGGGAGAAATGCTGGGAAAGTATTCAACAGATTCGTGATTTCAAGCTTCTGCCGCAATGCTTTGCTGAGACTTCATTCAGCGTAGATTGGTAGAATTCCACATGAATGCAGACCTCATTCAGTAGTGTACACCATTTTAATAATATTAACTAAAGGTATAATTTCTAATTAGTCCATACATTCGATGAGTTTCGGTATTTATGTTCTATTTTCAGGGAGAAAAATATGTACGTACTGATTAGAAATTGTACATTTCGTTGCTATAATTGAAAACGTGTCCCCTCACATAAAGAAAGCATAGAACGGAAAACTTTAAAATAACTCCTTCAACAGATTCACTAAAAAGGACAGCTATGCGTGGAACATCGGACATTAACATAAAGTAATGCAATCTGGACCTTGAAGCCTGAGAAGTGATCACCGCTGGTGCAACAGGAGTATTTCCAGGAAGAACAGACCTGTGACAAAAAAAACTCCTGCTCATAGGCTACATAATTTGAAATTTTTTAAAATGTTATAAAATTTGATCCCTCGTTTTTCAAATATAACTCTTATTTATTTTCTATGAAGCGGTTCCCTTTTACGGATTTCTGTGCGTATCTTTAAAAAATTTAAACAGAAGCACAGAAATGTATAAAAGACAACCGCTTCATAGAAAATATATTTAGCAATATTTTTGGCATAATATTTTATACAATAAAACAATACGTCACAACATGAATATTTTTGGAAAATGGGCTCTTTAAATTGAAGGTTTTTTTTAAAGAATAGAATATCTTTTTTTTCCGTGCACTGATATTTGTACTCCAGTAGTTTTCCTGAGGGTGTTTTAAATTTTAGTACATCATGATTGCCTTTGTTAAGACCGATAAATTTTATACTAAGTGACGATTAACTATAAGAGTTTCAATTGTGGACGACGGTCTGTGTAGAACGTTGTTTCAAATCAGTGTCTGTCTCCGTTCTGTGTATTGTCTGTATGGCTAATTAGGATAGCTACGGTAGAATTTATGGGTCTATGATGTGCAGTATATTTCCTGTTAACTCCTTTCATCAACAAGAAATATATAGGATCAAATGGCGAAACACTTATGGAATTGAAATGATTCTGCTTACTGGACTTCATCAAGCCACACTTCTTTCCCTAATTTAATGTGACGGACTTTGTGGCGATGTAGAAGAGCTACAAAATGCTCATTGAAACTTAATGTACCAAGAAGACCTAAAAATTAGGACTAGAAGAATAAGTACCTTCAATATCACTCACGGTAGGAAAGTAAATTAGACTACAATAAATATCAGGGGTTTGATAGCCGGCAGAATATTCTTGGTATTTCTTCTTGCATCAAGTTGGATCAAGGTGACAGCGGCCAAATTGGAATATTCTTATTTTTCGCGGCACACTACAGTTGGGATATGGAAATCAATTTTGTAATAATAAACATTTATTTTTAAATATTTGCAATTTATCGTATAAAAAATCGGATTATCGCTAAAGAGAAAGATATTGGACGCTTAACACCAAAACAGATTTACAGAATTTTAGTGCCCTGTCATCGAATCAAAACACATTAACATTGTATCAGTAAGCACAAGGCACAAGTTCTTGGCTTGCAACCCAACAAAGTTATAGCTTTGTAGCCTCTTATTTATAACTTAGTTGTTCTAATATGAAATCAAGATCGATACAAAGAGCTGATGTTTACGAAGTTGATTTGAGTTTAGAAAGGGACGAACCGAGACATGCGAGCGTCCCGGGCAAGCTGATAATTTGGTACCCCTTCAAACCTATAGTCTTTCAAATTTTCAGTTTGGGACAGAAATGTTGAACGTTTGTGAGGAAGCCTGTCCCATTTGCGAATAAATTTTCGAGAAATTCTTTCGTTTATCCGTAGTGGTTTGGAGCCGCAAATAAGGCCCAGGAGTTTTCAAAAATGTTACTGGAAATATTAACGTTGGAACTCTATTCAGCATTGGTGACAACACTCCCGTTGCCCTCACAGCCGAAAATACGCTTTTTGCGCCGAAGTGTCTTCTCAGCAGAAGCTGGTTCATCGTCCATATTTTGGCTTATTTTCTGGAAAACTTTAGACGAAATAGTTACAGTAAGTTCCTGTACGTTTTGCATGACTGTAACAGTTACACATCTGAATGTATTCACATGGTAGTGGATAGCATCCTCTTGCTCACGACACACACATGGTGTAGAATATCATACCATATAACTAGATTGACTATGAATGAGAAACCATAGACTTTTTTGATAACGTTCAAACTTTACACCTCACGGCAGGATCGGAGAAGGATTTATTTATACCTAGGAGGACGTCTTGGATTTCACCAGTTTGGAACCCCATTCTTTTTAAACAACAATTTCGATCTTCCTAAAGTGTGCTGAAACATTTTTTAACAATAAATATGGGTACACTGTCTTTTAAAATTTTCTATTTTCATAAAGACACAGAAAAGTGAAAGAGCGTACGTGCAGGAAGTTGCAGCCTATCCAACGTCTAAGTTCAGAGAGTGGGAACCACAAGTCATAAAAAATTCTCGTAGGTTTTCCTAACACATACCCGCTTGAGCATCATTGTTTCCCTCTGATATTCGAGCCATTATAATAGCCCTGGAACACGCAGTTGTAGAAATATAATTATGAATTCTCCAGAAAATTTTTAATCAGCACCGATAATGAGCGTCCTGTTATCCTTCTTTTTCACGAAACGTGATAAAATGCTCTTTAAAAACTAAAGCATCTTCACATACATTCACAAATCGTATTTGAATGACAATTGTTCTCTGTAACTCAATCGTAGCGTACAATCAAGAATAATACTACAGTACCTTGCGTTTTAGCTCGTTCTAAAATCTTACCACGAGCACAAGATGTCATTATGGAAATAATTCCGTTTTGGGTTGTCTTGCTACAATAAGACACACTGGCCTTTTTAAAAATAATACACCGGGCATGTCCGTGTATGGTAAAGTCATATTTACTAAGTAGCTCTAAAAGCCGTTAAATGTTGCCATTGTTAGGGTACATAGTTGGTTAATCTCGCCTCGAAACCCTAAATTCCTTGTGGACAGATAAAAGACAATGCTATATAAAATACACAACACGAGTTTCGAATAATCTTATTCTTAAACAACGGAACGCTATATTTCATGGTCTATTGTATTTTCTGCGTGAAACCTTTTGCGCATATCAAAGCAGTGTAAGTATTTTCTCAGGTGTTCTGCTGTCAAATATTTATAGAGATCTTTCCCCTGCAGTTGTCGTCTGATGCCATAGAAGATTTCGGCTTATTGCAAGCAAATAATTAGCAACAGCAGCAGATGGTCTTATTCGGACTTTTCAGGTACACAAACCAACTTCGGAAGTAGGCCTTGCCATTAGCAGTCCTTCTGTAATACAATGAATCAAAGAAACAGCAGTTACTGGCATCTTGAGGATAGATGAATTCGTTGTTCGCACTGCAGCATTATAAGGATTGCCGAGTTAAGAGCAACAAGCTACATAGCAGCGTCATTGTAATGAATATCGGTAATATCAGTCTATTCTTGTTTAGCTGTAAATTCCGAAATTTCATTTTTACACGGAAAGAATATTATTACAATCCCAGGTGGCTTTCATTTACAGAAACGTGACAATAATTACATGACACAGCAGAAGTAAAGCAGTGTTCTATTTTCCATTTCAAACTCGGTATGTGAATTAGATCCTGCACAAAAAAAATTCACATAAGAAGTTTTCACATAAACAGAAGAAACAGAAACATAGTGGCACACTAATTCACTGCCGCTGGCCGCATGTGAGTTAGTAATCTGCAGTTTTAAATATTCAGCAAATTTTAATTCTTGTTTTCTCTTCAGTAGTCTTTTGCCATGTTCTAGACCAGACAATTCATTATGAGACGAAATAAAGCGATTAAACAGTAAATGATACAAGAAATGACTCGTTGCCGGTAAACAACACTACGCCATGCATTACTCGATTTCATAAATTCAGGGCTATAAATCACAGTTTTGCTTCATCGACATTGTTGAAATGGACAACTGAACCGCAAAATCATTGCGTACCGCAACAGAAAAGTAACTGTCAGCTGACTGGTCTCTGGTTTGGTGGTGCAGCTTGGTGTTGCACGTGGCGTCGCAAAGTTCTGTTCAAGAGACAGGGCGGAGGCGACGAGGCGTAATTTTTTTTATTTCCACTCGAGGACGCTAAATATTTCCGCAGAAGCGAGATCAATTTACACATTGAGCCGGTGACGTCAGAAGTCGTGTGTGGAAAACTCCGTTTACTCGCACCATATCTCAAATTATCCCAGTGATGTCTTAGCATCCCCGTACCTGTTGTCACTCCAAGCAGCTGCCGTCTCAGAGTTCTGGAATGACAAACTAGTGTGTTTAAATAAATGTGAAGAAGAAAATAAGAGAACAAGTTATTATCTCTGGTGCAAAATAGACGCTTTGCAGCTTACGTGTTACGTACGTCACAAGTTCTGAACCTTCAGGCTTGTATTATTTTGTGTTCGAGAAGACAAGTTGAATATGGTTCAGCTGTCTGCCAGTAATTGCAGCTGTTAAACAGCTTTAATTACAGTTTTCCGTGGAATTCTAAGAACATAGTCTTTCTTTAAATCGAGGGTTAAAAGTTTTGATACAGCAAATACAAGTTACAAACGGGGAGGAAATGGCCGGAGCGTAAACCTGGTTGCTCAATTCCGACGTTACGAATTCGTGCAGCTATGCTTCTTCTCCTCTTTATCTTCTTGGCTTGGTGCTTAGGCACAGGGAAATGACTGCTTGATGTGATAGCCTCAAGCTCATAAATGAGCCTTATTAATAAAGTACAATAATTATTTTTTGTTGATCGAGGTGTCACTGAAAGAGCTCGATCAATTAAAGGCCCTCATTAACCGACAAACGTTACTAATTGTGTAAACAGCGGATGTAATTTCTTCAGAAGGACCCTATGGTCTCTTTCGATGAATCCGTGTACGTTTACCGTCACTTGAAATGACAGAATTAACACACGAGCTCCTCAAGTCGTTACTAATGGCCGAAATCACACTAACGTTTTGAATGAAGTGTGACGGGATCTTCACTCATGGCACAAGTAGTAAAATTCATGCTCTAGCCACGTGACTTCAAGAATGAAAGCACCGGTACGCAGTGGACAGGAGTTCTAGGTGGCCCCCACAAATGGTCTGTTCGCAGTGAGAGCATAAATGTTTTGCCCTTCGGTAATTAACACCATAGGCGCTTATATTTAATATCAGTTTGCGTTAATTAGGTGTGTTGGAGTTTTTCTTAGAATTCTAAACAATTTATCCCTCACGTCTAACAAGGCTAGGTCCGTGTTATTTGTTTCTTTTTTCATCCTGTGGCCAAATACACAAAATATAAAAAACGAAGCTCGGCTACACTCTCCTCACTAAACTTACAATATATGGTCTGTGCCTCATCTCATAATCTGACACTGCAATCCCATCTGTCTGTTATTAAGTCTGGTCTTATTATCTTATATAATCAAGGGCTCAGGGATTTGTCTCCATCATCACGTGTGGAAATATTCTAAGGTAAATTCATTTTCCAAATAGGCTCCTGTCAGAAGAAGGGCGGAAAATGTTTTATAACAACAAAAGTGTCCGAAACGTGAAGCTTTCACCTGATACTTCCTGGTAATGGCGAAATTAATGGAACGTGGTGCACTGTTTTCGCTCCATGTCCACATTTTCATGGCGTTGTGATTAGACTCAGGTACAGCATTGTTTTATTACTACGACAGTTGTGGGTACCACTTCGTTAAGTATCAAATCTAATTTGGCCAATGGCCATGTTTCCTATTCTCAGTTTGGATATCTGTCCGTAAGAAGTGAATTGTCATTTGAAGAACCTACGCCCCTAACAAGGTTCAAGGGGTGTTACGCGCCCCAGGTTTTGCGTTACCTTCGGTTAGAGTGCAGATACTGAAATTATTATACAGTAGATCGCAGCTCCTGATTTTTCACGTAACATGACATAAATACATGAATATTCCACCGACTGGCTAATAGAAAGTACAAACCACTCTGTCCCTTTCTGTTAGACTTCACGGAACATTGTCCTTCCGCAGGTACAGACTTGTAAGAAGGTGTTTCAAATTAACGTATGGTATTAAAGTGGATCTCGAAACACAGGATGTGATATTTACTTTACTTATTTATTTAATTACTTAGTTGTTACTTGTTTTAAGCGTCCCAAAATGTGTCTTAGCAACTCGTCGCCGTGAAAGAGAGAGGATATATTCCTGTTGTTAATTCGAAGTTGCATTTCTGCATGTTCTGCTTTCAGATCAGTATTTGCCATTCGCTTATGACACAACATATGGAGTACAAAACCAAGTTTGGCCTGCACGTAATAAAATAAAGTCCTACACATAGTTGTGTACACAGAAAAATGCTACTAAATTCGAAATAACGCCATAATTCACGCATACTGAACTTTTAAACTAAACATTACGCAGTAGGAAGTAGCCTATTAAATAATTTGTCAGAAATATCTTGTGTAATGAGATCGCTATACAAGGAGAATCAAATCGGAAAACCAAAGAAAATGAGCCTTCTTTGGCTGCATGAGCCAAATCTGACAATTATATTGGCAGGACTTAAATTAATTGACATAGACAGAAACTTCGTTGCAAGAAAGGAAAGTTGTGGTACAGTACAAGACGGGTGGCAACGAACTATCACGAGTTAGCTTTAACATTAATTGACTTTGACATGATAATTACTCCAAAATAGAGTGACTTTGAGCCTGTGACATTACCTTGCAGTAAATCAGTCAGCCATGTCGTCATTTCAAACTGCCAGTCATCTGCTTGTGCACAAGTTACGTAAATCTCAAGTATTCTGACATATGTAGCCATTTTTCCTTCGAATGCAAGTTGCGTAAATAAAGATAAAGTTGTCTAAGCGTAATTTAGGCGTGGGCATGTCTTCACTCGCGGGATAATTAGTCATCTTCACGCTCCGGCCACTAGACTTTAATGGAAACTCCGATACCTTCAGAATAAGAAGCTGAATGGGCCGCATATTTGGTCCGGACACAGCGCGAGCTGAAAAATTTTGCTCTGACATAACATAGACAGTCAAATCCATAGCCATCGTACTGAAAATAGTAATTACAGTATGCTCTACAGAAGCCAAGTTCGAGATTCCTTTTTCAAATACGTTTGCTAAATGTGTGGAATGACTACTGTTGGAGAAGTTGAGTTACAATTATTTTATACAAATCCTTGGATGGGAATTGTCTCATAACCCCTCTGCCTACAAAAAGGAACACAAATACAACACAAAGAAGTGCAGACATAGTTCTACATTCGCGCTCAAAACTCCCGACTCAGGTTGCGGGCAGATTTATTGATCTCGATCTAAAGATGTATTGTACTTTTGAACATCACGGACATTCTGTAGTCTTCCGTCTCATCGTGTGAGATAGTCAACACCATTTAAGCTGACCAGCTAAGACACGGTTAGCGTCTCAAGAAGGTCTCCGCTCCATTGATTAAGTAAGCAAGCATGTAGGTCAAACAGGTAACAGCAGTACTGAACCTGCTGTACTTCAGGGCACGAAGGTATGAATTGCTATATTTATTTTTAAGTGTTCTTGGCTCATTTAGCAGTGCTTAGATTATATGCCACTAACGTCCAATGATGCCGATCTCAGCGGCAGCGCAGGCTACGTCCTGCGTGCCAGCGACCAGCGTACACGCGCTTCCATGCGCGTGCAGGCGATTGGCGTTTTTCTGTCCTACGTGACAGCGATTGTCTAGTAGCAAAATGGCGTCTATGAGAGGGCGCAATCTGTTTCTGCTGGAGAATAGTGCCTTAACATTTGATTTAAGTGGTATGGGGAGGCGAAGCAAACATGACACACTTCAAAGCCGTTATCAATTAGGGGAATTTCATCACCTGTATAATGACTTAAGGAAAGATTCCACCAAATGTTTCGAGTACTGCCCAATGTCGCCTTCATCATTTGACTATATAGTGCAGGCTATACGACAGCACATTTCACACATCTCAACAATTTTTCAGAAAACAATATCCGTTGAAGAAAGACTGTTTGTGACACTGAGGTAAGTCCAACATGCTACACATTTAAAACACTTTATTCAGTTCCGCGACGGAGCCAGTTTGGTTCACTCGTAGACCGCTACATTCATAATGACTGAAATACAATGATAAAATAATACATGTGGCAAGATTAATGTAAATATATTAACACGATTACATGATTTACAGTAGCTGTACAATTAATTAATGAATACCTAATATCTGTGGTCCCTACATTAGCACACTCGTAAAAACAGTTGCATTAGATTTCTACGGCTAATTTATTCTTTGCATCACACTAGTAAAAATACGATTCTGTAGGCCTGCCGCCATCAAAACTGTTCGAACTTGGGGCTGAAGATGAAGCAAATTATTTTGTAGTGCACTAATCTCATCTGCCGCCATGTTTTGGAACAGTGACCTCTAGAATAACTTTTTTGTGGGAGGCAGTTGTTTCATATACTGAACTAGGGACCTGAAGAAATTCAGATCCTCGTCATTTTCCTCCTCATGTTTAATCAACCACTCGAGTTTCTTGTTCTCTAAGCTTATCACTTCTTCCTGATAACAGAATCGATTTCCCTCTCTTTCTCTTTGGAGCCCTCAAATAGGCAGTCGGAGCAGGATTCTGTATTTCAGACGTGGCATCCTCTGAAAATGTTGATTCAACCTCGTATTCCTGGCTTTTCCCCAGGTTTATTATTTCCTCGTCCTGCGATTCTTGCAGTTCCGCATTGAAAATCGGTGTAAATGCAATACTGCCTGACGTCTTGCCAGGCTCTATCACATCCCTAAGAAACTGAAGTGCCTTGAAATGTATCTACCGAGGCGTCAGCGGTGGAGCGCCGTCTCCCGATCTAGGCTTATCTGTTTTTTTAATTCCTTTCTGAACTTTCAGAACTTTCCATCTCGCCTTCGCCGCCTCTTCTGTAAATACAGTAAATTTTGCGTTTACTTTATAAGTAAATGTTACTATTGCAGGTACTTTTCAACAGGAATTTCTTTCAGACAACTCTCATTCTCGATGCGAAAAGTAGATCTGCCATAGCGTCTATAATCAAAGAGACAACCTGTGCCATATGGACCGCTCTACAGGCACAACATATGCCTTCTCCAACGGAAGAAATATTTCAAGAAACTGCGAAAGACTTCAATAATCGTTGGAATTTTCCAAATTGCGTTGGAAGTATAGATGGAAAGCATATCAGAATCAAATGCCCGCCGAACTCCGGCAGCCAATATTTTAACTACAAACAGTACCATTCCATTGTTCTGCAGGCTGTTGTGGACGGAAATCTTAAATTTGTAACTGTGGACGTAGGGGCCTGTGGTAAACAAAGCGATCGTGGAGTTTTCCGATATTCAGCTCTGTATCAGAGCTTGGAATCACGAAGTTTGAAATTGCCTGAAGATACTGTTTTGCCAAATAGTGAACTTACATTACCTTACGTTTTTGTTGGTGACGAAGCGTATCCCCTAACAACCTACTTAATGAAACCGTACAACAGAAGAACATTAGACAGAAGTAAAGCTATGTTTAATTATAGACTGTCGCGTGCACGACATGTGATAGAATAAGCTTTTGGAATTTGTGCTTCAAAATGGAGGATTCTGGACAAAACCATTGAAACAAAAGTAGACACAGCCTTGGAAATTGTGAAGTGCATAGCTTTACTGCACAATATTATCATAGACATTGAGGGTTTGCATGACTTGTCATCAAATGATTGTGGCAGCCTGGATGCTAATGACGGTAATCAGTTAAAAAAATCCAGAATACATAACTCTGTTACCGCTTCTGCCAAACAAACACGAGACCTATTTTGTAAATATTTCAACAGTCCAGCTGGTTCTGTACCATGGCAAGAGGAAGCTAGTGGAGACGTGCAGTAATTTAGTCATCATTACACTATGTAGTCACTTGAACTCAGTTCTGCATATCTGTACATAAATTTGTGTATAAACCGAATACAAATGCTATGTAATAGTACTTACTGCTGATATTCAGTGTCTGTGAAAGGTTCCTCCATTCCTTGTCAACAAAGTCCCTGTTGTGGAAATTTTTTATTCTGTAATCACACAGTACCGGTCTCTTAAACACCTCGGAAATTAGAGCCTCTGTAATCAAAGACATTGCAATAGCTGATGCTTGTCACCTCTTTACCCTCGCCAGTTCAACACTGCTCGTAAAATGCTCGTCCATCACTTGCAAACTGTCGGTTATCGCATTTTTTCCCGATGATCTCAGAAGGACTCCTTATCGCTGCCCCCCCCCCACCCCCACAAACCCCCACCACAAACCCCCCAGAAAACCACACAACAACCAACA
>Ga0123352_10001439_pt1 | contig 31612 bp, 34 predicted proteins | sample TergutLab28metaG_FD_89700 | JGI IMG/M metagenome (GOLD analysis project Ga0123352, IMG submission 89700) | Labiotermes labralis P1 segment gut microbial communities from Petit-Saut dam, French Guiana - Lab288 P1 | ecosystem: Host-associated > Arthropoda: Insects > Digestive system > Gut ...
GAATTGACCCAAACAAGCAACTTTTTTCGCCCTATTTCAAAGGAATGCTAGGAGTGAACCATTCAAACCCACTAGCAAATTAATTATACAACATTGCTCTTGTTTTGTCAAGAGTTTTTTTGTGTAAGGTTGTCAAGTTATTTAACGAGCAATACAGCAGAAGCACTACCTACAATCCAACCTAGCATTTAACAATGCACCAAACAAAATTGTAGTAGATATTATGTTAAGCCACAGCATCATAATAAAAATAGAGGCAATAGACCCATATATAATAGAAAAATTAGCAAAATTGCTGACGTAAATATTAAAAGCAAATGTAGATACCGCCCAAACAACTATTGTAAGAATTGCGCCGGGTATCAGGCTTTTAAAGCGGTGCTTAACAGCAGAGCATAAATGATAAATTAAAATAATAGCAACCAAAAGCAAAGCGGCGGTTACAACAAAGCCCACCACGCCAAAAATGCCATCAAAAGCGGCGTTTTGTTCAAAAAAGCTCGCAACAAAATCTTTTGTTATATCACGGAAAATAATCGTAAACAAAGACGCAATAATAGCAAAAGCTAGTATAATGACACAAAGAGCGCATATTGCGTATTTTTTAAACCAATGTCTGTCATCATTTTGATTATAAACACGGTTAACACCACGCATTATAGCACGAAAACCGTTTATAACCGTGTATAACGATAAAATTAAACCAATAGACATAACGGCGGGGTTTTGCAAATCGACAACCTCGTGTATTATTGTGTTTATCGTATTGGCAATTTCGGTAGGAAAAAGGGCAGAAACTTCCGCAAGAAGGTAGGTAGAATCTATATTAAAATACCCAACCAGCGATACTAAAAATATTAAAAAAGGAAATAACGAAAAAATTAAGCGATAGGTTAATTGTGTAGCAAGTGGCAAAATTTCTGTATCCTTCGCCTCTTTGGCAAACGATTTGATAAACTTTGTGAAATTTTTCATATACAAAACTCCTTTTTTGTGGTAATATGATAAAGAGGTGAATTAAATGACTAAAATTTTGCGCAGGACAGATATTGCAGTTATTGTTTCGTTTTTATTATTTGCAATTGCGTTGTTAATTATTTTTTTTGTTGTGGGTGCCAGCCAGCTTTCGGGCGGCAATGTTCACGTTATCATCACGGTGGACGGCAGACAAGTGCATATGTTGGACATAGACCAATACGACGGACAAACAATAGTTGTTGAAACAGAGCGGGGCAGCAACACAATACACATAGAAAATGGCGTAGTGCGTATGACACACGCAGATTGCCCAGACCTTGTTTGCGTACAAACACCTGCTGTAAGAAGGGCTTTAATGCGCATTACCTGCCTGCCCAACAGGGTTAATGTTTGGATAGAATCCATAGAACGCAACCCGAACGAACCAGATATTTGGGTAAAAAATAAAGAGGATGAGGCGTATGGCTACGGACTATAAAGATTTGCAAGGCGTATGGAGCATAACCCGCGACAACGAGGTTTTTAACGGCGAATTTGCGATAGACGATGATGAAATATCATTTATTTTTGAAGGCAAAACACTGCAAATTTTGCACCTTGGCGAAATAAAAAAAATGAAGTGGGGATATTACCTAGAAGCCTTTGGGGAAGATGACGAAAAAATTGTATTTAAAAAATATAGTTACCTTGAAAAAGTGCCGCTTTTTTCAAAAATAAAACCCATACCAAGGGCAAAAACAAAAATGTCTTTAACGAAACGTATTGCATTTTATGGCGTTTTTGCAGGGCTTGCCATTATTATGGCTATTATCGAACGTATGTTTCCGCTACCCATCCCCGTGCCGGGTATAAAGCTGGGACTTGCAAACGCAATAGTAATTATGGTGCTGTATATTTTTAACACACGCTCGGCTTTTTCCATTGCGGTGTTGCGCATTATTATTGTGGGCTTGTTGTTTGGCTCGGTTTTTGGTATGGCATATAGCCTTGCAGGCGGTTTGGTTAGCTTTATTGTTATGGTTGTCGCCAAGCGTAGTAATATTTTTGGTGTGGTTGGTGTTAGCGTCTTTGGTGGCGTGGCGCATAATATGGCACAAATTGCGGTTGCGGTGCTTTTGGTTAATGACATACGCCTTTTTTGGCATAGCCCATTTCTTATAATAGCAGGTGTGGTAACTGGTATTTTGATAGGATACACAGCAGGATTTGCGGCAACAAATATCAAAATTCTTAAAAAAATATAAACTGTCCCAAATGCAGTAAAATAAGGTGTTGATAACTTTGTGGAAAACAAAATCCGCTCACAGAGCGGTTTGTAGCTATCGTACACAAATCCTATGGTTACGCCATTTGTGCCACAAAGCCCACAAGACCGTTATTCACATTAAAATGTGAATAAATACAATTTTAATACATCGCTAAAACCCCGATATAATCATAAAAACAACCAATAATAAACTGGTTGTTTTTATTTTTAATGTATTTATAGTGGTAATGTATCAAAGGCTACATTTCCAGCTCCAAATCTACACCTTCGGCTATTTCATCATTTTCATCATCTTCTGCATTGCCTATTATTTCCTCCATCATCCGCACAGTGGCTTCTTCGTCGATAATAAAATAGCTAACACCACCGATATTTCGCCCTGCACCTGGAACAGTATGAAAAGTGATATTATCGGTATCAAGAGAACCAACGACTGGGTTTGCACTATAGCGTATAGCGTCAGGTAAACCTATGTTTGTGTTAATATGTGTGGCAAAAGAGTTAAAAAGCGACATTGGGTTGTTCATAATTGCTTCTGTGGTTAGCAGTTGTGTAAAGAAGGCCTGCATAAATAATTGCGTCATAGCTATTCTGCCAAGGTCGCCATCGGGGTACTGCCTAAAACGTATAACCTGCTCGGCTTGGCTGCCGTTAAGGCGTTGCCAGCCTGGGTGAATATCAACAACAAGTTGCCCTGGATGATGTACGCCATCTATCGTAATACCATTATAAAACAGCCTGCGAGGAACATCCATATAAACACCGCCAATGTCATCCACTATAAATCTAAAAGCAGGAAGACGCAATGTAACATAATAGTCAAATTTTAACCCTAAAATGCTTTCGATATGATTGTTTACAAAGGTTAAACCATTGCCGCTAGAAACACCAGCACGTGTAAACATTTCGTTTAGCTTTAGATTATCCCCGCGTGGAAGATAACCGCTTCGGTTAATATCTGCAAAATCAGCCCGAAGCTGTGGGGTTATATCCACAAGGGTATCCCTTGGCACCGAAACAACATCTACTTTGCCACTATCCAAATCCATACGTACGGCAAGCATAATGTCAGGAAGGCTTGCTTCGTCATCCAAGCCAAGCACCAATATGTTCAAAATTTCGGGCTCTTTTGGCGTGTTCGGGTTATCCGGATTATTATCATTGCCACGCCCACCGTCGCCTATTATGGCAGGTGGCCATAAATTGCCCCCGCCGCTAGAAATATTGTAAGACAAAATTGCAGCAGTGCCTACCACCAAAACTGCTATTATTGCAAAGCAAAATATTGCTACACCCTTTTTTGCTTTTGAATTTTTTTTCATAATATCACCCTATAGTCGGGAGGAAAGTTTCCCCGCCATTTCTTCAAAATGTTCTTTTGTAAACTTGTTTGTTGGTCTTTTCATTACAATGCCATCGCTATCAAAACGTGGAATGATGTGCGTGTGAAAATAAAATACGGTTTGCTCGGCGGCTATGCCGTTATTTTGTAATACATTAATACCATCGCAACCCGTGGTTTCTTTTACAATGCGGGCAATTTTTTGCACAAGCGGAAACAGCTTTGCCGCCAACCCTTCATCAAGCTCGTAAATATCTTTAGCAGGGATTTTTGGAATAACAAGGCAATGCCCAATATGTGCAGGAAAAACATCCAAAATCACCAAAAAATCATCGTCTTCATAAACTTTGTGGCAAGGCATTTCGCCTTTAAGTATTTTATTGAAAATGGTGTCCAAGGGTTCGCTCATTATCTATCCTCCCAAAATAATTTATTTTTTCAAAATACTAGCCATATCGGTTCTTTCCCAAGGCAAATCTAAATCCTTACGCCCAAAATGCCCATATGTGGCAGTTTGATGATAAATAGGACGGCATAGTTGCAAATGGTCAATTATAGCCTTTGGACGAAGGTCAAAATGCTTGTTAATAAGCTCTAAAATCTCAGCGTCGGCAATCGCTCCCGTTCCAAAGGTATTAACAAAAATAGACACAGGCTTTGCAACACCTATTGCATACGCAAGCTGTATTTCACAGGTTTTTGCAAGCCCCGCCGCAACAATATTTTTCGCAACATAACGTGCGGCATATGCGGCAGACCGGTCCACCTTCGTCGGGTCTTTGCCGCTAAAAGCCCCGCCGCCATGGCGGGCAAAACCACCATATGTGTCAACAATAATCTTTCTGCCTGTCAAGCCCACATCACCCTTAGGGCCGCCCGTTACAAAACGCCCCGTCGGGTTAATAAAAAATTTAGTTTTATCATCCACCAAATGTTGCGGTATCGTTTTATTTACAACATATTCCATCAAATCCCGCTCTATTGTTGCGTGGTCAACCTCTGGTGCATGTTGCGCAGACACAACAACAGCCTCAACACGTTTTGGGGTGTCGCCGTCATATTCTAGCGTAACCTGTGCCTTGCCATCAGGGCGCAAATACGCCAATTTACCGCTTGCACGTGTATCGTCAAGGGCTTTCGCCAACCCATGCGCAAGGTATATAGGCATAGGCATCAACACCTCTGTTTCATCACAAGCATACCCAAACATCATACCTTGGTCGCCCGCACCTATATCTGCGCTAGACTCTCCTCGGCGGCTCTCAAGCGCAATATCAACACCCGCCGCAATATCAGGCGACTGCCCTTTAAGCGAAACAACAACAGCGCAAGAATCACTGTCAAAACCATACTTCGCACGGGTATAACCAATGTCGTGTACCGTTTTACGTACAATATCTTCAATATCAACATAACAATTTGTCGTAATCTCGCCCGTAACAAAAACCATACCTGTTGTAGCAAGGGTTTCGCAAGCCACACGGGCGTGTGGGTCTTGTGCCAAAATAGCGTCCAACACAGCGTCAGATATTTGGTCGCACATTTTATCAGGGTGTCCACGTGTTACAGATTCTGATGTAAATAATTTTGTCATCTATTTCTTCTCCTTCGTTTTAAGTATAAATTCCTTCATATCATTTTACCCTATTTTTAAAAAATGTAAAGTGTTTTGCGAAAATTTAAAAACTTTGTAAGAAAACCGCAACAAAAAGGACAGCTTGCTATTGCGCAAATTTACCGAATGTGCTATTATACTAAAATAAATAAAAGATAGGAGAGTTACAAATGGCAGGACATTCCAAATTTGCTAATATTAAGCATAAAAAAGAAAAAGCAGACGCAAAGAAAGCAAAAGTTTTTACAAAATTCGGTAAAGAAATTGCGGTGGCAGTAAAAAGCGGCGGCGCAGACCCTTCCGCCAACCCGCGCCTAAAGGACGTTATAGCCAAAGCAAAGGCAAACAACATGCCAAACGACAATATAGACCGTGCCATAAAAAAAGCCGCAGGCGACAAAGACGGCAAAACCTTTGAAGCCATAAGTTACGAAGGCTTCGGCCCAGGCGGCATTGCCGTTTTTGTAGAAACCCTAACAGATAACAAAACCCGCACCGTCAGCAACGTACGTGCCGCTTTTAACAAAGGCGAAGGCAACTTGGGCGTCAGCGGCTCGGTGTCCTTCCAATTCGACCATATAGGGCAAATCACCGTGTTAAAAACCGACAGCCCAATGGATGAAGAAGAGCTAATGATGTTGGTGCTAGACGCAGGCGCAACAGACTTTAACGCCGAAGAAGACGAAGGTTACGAGATAATAACAGACCCGCTAGGTATGGGCATAGTGCTAGAAGCGATGGAAACAGCAAAAATCCCCGTCTTAACCGCCGAGGTTATAATGCAGCCAAAACTATACACAACCCTAACCAACCCCGACGATATTAAAAAGATGAACAAAATACTGGCTTTGCTAGAAGAAGATGACGATGTGCAAGCCGTTTTTCATAACTGGGAAGAAGAATAAAATACTCAATTTGACAAAATTAAAAAAATTTGAAAAAAATGCTTGCATTATTTTGTCGGCTGTGGTATAATGCTTTTAGGTTAAATTGTCGAAACAGGGCAAACCCCGTAATAATAAGGAAAACTGCAATTATTAACTATAGATTGTCAAGCCATCGGTAACGAGCGAACTGGATTGCTTCGGGGTTCACTACCCATCATATCGGAAGAACGTCCCTCGCAATGACGAACCGTGTTGACGACATTCGACCCCAGCCAAGGGAAGCCGTCATTGCGAGGGCTACCAAAAAGCCAAAGCAATACACACAAAGCCCGAAGCAATCCAGCCAAGGGACTACAAAAATCTACAGGGGGTGAACAACGCAATGCAACACCCAAAAGACAACTACAAACTAACAATAGCGCAAAAAATAAAAAAAATGCGAAACCATAGAGGCGTTAGCCAGCAAACCCTTGCTGATGCTTCCATAATGCACCAAAAAACAGTGTCACGCATAGAAAACGGCACTGACGAATACAGCAAGGACGAACTAAAAGCCATCAAAAACCACCTTGACATTGCAAATATGCCTTTAACAGAAGAAGAATGTAACACGTTTAGGGGTCGTTTGTACTACTGGCGTGATTTGATTAGAAACGGGCGTATGACCGAAGCTAAGGTATTGCAAGACGAGCTTGAAAAAATAACAAATCTTGATGTGCTTTATTTCGATTTGCCAACGCTATACCGTATTTTTGAAGTTTTGTTTTTGATGACTGAAATTAGCTTTTCAAGCGAAATCGAAAAAGATTTTAATATAATTAAAGAAAAAATGAAATACCTTGAAGGTATTCTTGATGAAATGAACACAGAACACCGCTATCACTACAACTGTCAACTAGGCGCATTTTACAGCTTGCAAAATGATAATGAAAAAGCCTTGGAACATTATAACCAAGCCTTAGACATAATGAAACAAAATAAAGACATTTTGCCCAATGAAGAAGCAACTCTTTATTATAATATAGCGGTTTGCTATACAGACCTAGAGAAACCAAACCGTGCTTTGATGTTTTTGAACAACATACCTAAAAAACAAGCTGGATATGTAACGACAGGATATAGTTTAGGTGTAGACATTACGCTTGCTATAAATCTTTATAGAATTGGCTTGTATGATGAAGCAGAGAAGGTATTGTTAGACTGCCTTGAACAAGCCAAGGGTATGAATGACAAACTGTACATCGGCTTAGTTTTTCACCATCTAGGCATTTTGCATAAATATGCAAAAAACTGGGAAAAGTCTATTGAATGTTCCGACCAAGCATTAAGTTTTTTTGACGAAGATACTCGCTATCACGCTTGGGCTTTGTATTTCAAAATACGCTGTATGATGGAAACTGGAAAATTATCTGCACTTGAAAGAGAATTAAGACAAATAGCACTTTCATTTAAAAAATACCCAAGATATTTAGTTGTTTTAGAAGCACTAAAGTATACCATACATTTAAGAAGAAGTATGAGCAGATATGACATAAACGCCGTTACATATTTAGAAAACGTTGCTATCCCTATTTTTGAAAAAAGAAGTCATAGCCTAGAAGCTATTGATTGTTACAAACTTCTTGAAGAACATTTTGGCAGAACAAGCAAGCAGAAAAAAACTTTAGAAACACGTAAAAAAATTATCGAAATTTATGAAAGGATGGTATAAGTATATGATAAAAAGATTATTAGCAATTATTTTGACTTTAATCACATTACTTGCCATGACTGCAACAATTGTTTCTGCTGACCCCGGTGGTAGCTCGGCTCCGCCAATCAAGCCACTTAGAATAGTATTACCGCAACCCCCATCAATTGACAAATAAAGCAACTTATCGAAACATTTTGGCAGAACCAGCAAGCAGAAAAAAACCTTAGAAACACGTAAGGCAATTATCGAGATTTATGAGAGGATGGTATAAGCCTATGAAAAAAAGATTATTGGCTTTAGGTTTAATATTAATTGCATTGTTTGCAGTTAGTACAAGTGTGGTTTTGGGTGACGGTCCTAGCACTCCACCAATCAGACCACTTAGAATAATAACACCACCTCTACCAAGCAACAACTAACTTTCGTCCACCCCCAGTTGGTTTCATTTGACTAATCTCCTTATAGTCCAAAAACACGGAAAAGATTACTCCTCTTTTCCGTGTTTTTGTTTTGTCAAATTTTGTCGAAAAAGATGAGAGAGAAGAATACACAATTTTGAAAAAACATTACTTTGACAAAATATTCCATAGCTGGTATATTGTTCTTACAAGCACCAAACAACACGGTGCAAATAAATTACATAATGGAGGTCATTATTATGACACAAGAAATGACAAAAAGAGCACCAAGCAGACAAGCAAGCCAATACGTAAGAGCAGTGGACGAGCTAGGGCGCATTATTTTACCAAGAACAGCAAGAGAACACCAAGGCATATACCCTGGCGACGAGTTTGAGATTATTATGGACGGCGGCAACATAATACTGGCAAGACACAGTCCAACCTGCCTAGCCTGCGACGACGACACAGATGTGCAAAAGCTAAACAAAACATTCCTTTGTGCAGAATGTAGAGAAGCAGTAAAAAAAACATTATAAACAAGCTAAACACCCCTTTGCCAATTTTCGCAATACCTCCACGCAACAAATTTAAAATACAATCAGAATAACCCAAAAAGGCGGCAACCTGCCGCCTTTTTGGGTGTATTGCAAATAATTAAATTATCATTTATCGGTTTATTGCATAAATTACTTCTACACGGGCGGTTATTGTTAGGTCGTCGGCGTGTATTGGCACGTTTTGCCTGTCGTAAGACATCTCTGCCATAGCAACGCCCATATCAAAACTGCCCCAAGATGTTGGTGCTGCCCACGTATTGGTTTCTGTTACAGACACAACAGTTGCAACAGAGCTACCCAATGCACCCGCTATTGCGTCGCCTTTTGCGGCGGCATCTGCCACGGCTACCGCTAAGGCTTGAAGGTATACCGATGAAGAATCTTCAACGCTAAACCAAACGCCGCCAGAGCGGTTTGCGCCAGCCGCAACGCCTGCGCCTATTACATAGCCTACATTGTCCAAATCACGCACGGTTACGTTGATTGTATTATTAACCGTATGCCCTATTACACGTCCGCCGCTTCCCCATTGTTGGTGTATAGAGAAGCGTTGTGTAGAAATATCGTCTTCGCTTATGCCCATAGCGGTTAGTGCCGCAATTACGGCGTTTACGGTTGTGTTGTTTTGCGTGATAGCCGCTTGTGCGTCTACATTTGAATTTTCTACACCCAATGAAACCGTTGCAATGTCGGGTGTTACACTGATAGAGCCAACGCCGGCTACGGTAACCGTTGGCAAATTGCTTTCTACGACGGTTTGCATTGGTGCGGCGGCATCTGCCTGTGTAATTTCTGCACGGGCAGGCGCAAAAACTATTACGCCAACAATGGCAACAACTGCCACTAATCCAAAGGTGGCAATGGTTTTAATTTTGTCTTTTAACATAAAATCCTCCTTAAAAAATTGCGTTTATTTTTAAGACGCAAAAACAAATAATTTGTTCCATTATTTTAATAGCTCGTCATATGTGGTTTGCAATACGTCCCTTATGCCCCGCAGTTGCGAGGCTTGTATGTGTTGTATACCTCTCTCAATTTTAACAAGTGTTTCACGTGTCATATCTATGCCCAATAGCTGTAGCTTTAATGCAAGCTGGGTTTGCCCAATGCCATAGGCTTTTCTTATTTTACGGATATTTGCACCAATGTTAATTTCTGTATCCTGCTTAATTTTTTGCTCCTGCATATCATCTTCCTCCTAATGGACTAAATTTAGTCCATTTTCTTCTTGACTTTACATTAATAATATGCTACAATAGGACTAATATTAGTCCTATATACAATTTTTTTGTACATATTTAATGAGGTGAGCAAAATGAAGTTTGAAGAACAGAAAAATGCCTTTTTTAAATTGATAGAAGGAACAATAAAAGAAGCCCATACGGCGATTGCGAATGACGACGCAATAGCGGTATCGGCGGCTTTGGGGAAGTTGAGAGGTAGCAGGAAATCGTTGACAGAATATGGCAAAGGAATTTGTAAAGAACGCTCGGAAGAATTATTAGGAAAAATTAATGAATTAATTGATTATATTTAGCATAAAAAATCCCAAAGCCAACGCTTCGGGATTTTTTATTAATTAATTGTTACACGTGATGTGCTGTTGTTGTTTATATCTGCAAGGTTTCTGTCAAAATCTACATTTGTTATTGTTATGTTGCCCGTGCTGGCTCTTGCTTGCAGTCTGCCCTCTACCGAGCTGTTTGTAAAATTAATTCTTCCTGTAGTGGTGCGGATTTCGGCATCGCCCGAAACATTTGTATCGCTTATTGTTGCGTTACCTGTGCTGGCTTGCACCGATAGGCTTTGGGTGTTTAGGCGGTTTGCGTCAATGCGTCCTGTGGTGGTACGGATGTAAATAGAGCCGGTTGCACTGCTGTTGCCGCTGATGTTAATATTGCCTGTAGAAGCCCTTGCTTCTATGTTGCCCGAAGCGTGTGCATTTGTTGCGTCAATTCTGCCTGTGGTGGTGCTTAGTTCCAAATTATTTGCGGCTTCTATTCTTGATACGTTGATGTTGCCTGTGGTTGCGCTTACTGTAATATTTTGGCTTGACGACGAATTGTCTAAATCTATACGTCCTGTGGTAGAGCGTACAGAAATATCCCTTGCGGTAATATTGCTTAAATTATGATTGCCTGTTGAAGTATGCGAAATAAAGTTTCCTGCATTGATATTGCTTGCGTTAATACGTCCTGTGGTAGAGCGTAAATCTAAATTATCAAATTCTGCACCTCTTGGTAAATAAATTGTAAGGTTAGAACGAGTGTTAAAACCAAAGCTAAAAACCTGTATATGGCTTGCTTGGTGTATGTTTAGCGTACCATTGTTGCGGTTGTGTTCAAAAACGGGGCGTACATAATTGTTGCCGCTTGGCGGGGTAAAGACCACACGCACATCATTACCGTTATGCTCTACAACCTCGATATTTGTTATTGTAAGGTTTATGTTGATGTTGCGTACGTCGTTTATACTAAAACTTTCGTCATAAACATCTTCGCCATTTACCGTGCCAGATACGAAATGGCTCGAAATCCCTGGGCTTTGCACGACCCTACCCACAATAACAAATGTTATAAAGCCAATCATTGTTACCAAACTTAGTATTATTGCAATAACAGCTCCGCCGCCCAATCTGCGCCTTTTTTCTGTAACCACTGCGCCGCCTGTTGGTGGCGTTTGCCCTTCGGCATGCGGTGCTTGTTCCCTTAAATCAATATAATCTTTGTTGTCGTTGCTCATAATGTCCTCCATAAATAGTTATTTACATAAAGATACGCCATCCTAATATAAAAGTCTGCTGGAAAATATATATAATTAGCAAAAGAAAAAAGACGGCAGGTTGCCGCCTTTTTGGGTTATTCTGATTGTATTTTAAATTTGTTTCGTGGAGGTATTGCGAAAATTGGCAAAGGAGTGTTTAGCTTGTTCATAATGTTTTTTTACTGCTTCTCTACATTCTGCACAAAGGAATGTTTTGTTTATGATAAGTGTATGGCTTGTGATGATGACACAAATATCAAAAGAGTACATAAGACGTATTTGTGTGAGGAGTGTAGGGAGGCCGTGGGGAAGGTGTTGTAACACCCATAAGATACTAACCCTGCAAAATACATACGATTAAAATCTCGCCAAGGTGCGGGATTTTTTGCGCTTGCAAAATTTCGGATGATATGAGATAATAAAAGGATAAAACTTTAGGAGATGATACTTTGAAGATAAACCAATATTTTTTAGAGCTTAAAGACAGCTACCTATTTTCAACTATAGCAAAAAAAGCGGCGGCGCATATAGAAGCCAACCCAAACGCACAAACCTTGCGCCTTGGCATTGGCGACGTTACCCGCCCGCTTGCACCTGTGGCTATTGCCGCAATGACTGCCGCCGTAGCAGATATGGGCGTTGCGGCAACCTTCAAAGGCTATGGTCCAGAGCAAGGCTATCCTTTTTTGCGTGATGTTATACAAAATTATTATGTGGGCAAAGACGTTACGCTTGCGGCAGACGAAATTTTTGTGGGCGACGGCGCAAAAAGCGATATAGGCAATATTTTAGACCTATTCGCAAAAGAAAATAATGTAATAATACCAGACCCCGTTTACCCCGCATATCTTGACGCAAATATTATGGCAGGGCGCAATGTCTATTTCATAGACGGTAATGAAGAAAACGGATTTTTGCCAATGCCAAACGCGCTTGATGTAAAACCAGATATAATATATATGTGCTCACCAAACAACCCAACAGGCTCGGTTTACACCCGTGAGCAATTAAAAATATGGGTGGATTATGCAATAGAAAACTCTGCAATAATCCTATTTGACGCCGCTTACGAATGTTTTATTACAGACCCAAGCCTACCAACAAGCATTTTTGAAATTGAAGGAGCAAGAAAATGCGCAATAGAAATTGCCTCGATGTCCAAAATGGCAGGCTTTACAGGCGTGCGTTGCGGCTACACAATAGTACCGCACGAGCTTAATTTTGATGGTGGAAATATAAATAAAATGTGGAACCGCCGCCAAACAACAAAATTTAATGGCGTATCATACATAGTGCAACGTGGCGCAGAAGCAGTGTTTACGCCAAAAGGTATAGAACAATGTAAAGAAAATATTGACGCATATATGGCAAATGCACAAATAATAGCCCAAACTATGAAAGACTTAAACATCTGGCACGTCGGCGGCAAAAATGCACCATATGTATGGTTAAAATGTCCAAACAACCTATCATCTTGGGACTTTTTCGACTTTTTGTTGGAAAAAGCCAATATCGTAGGTACACCAGGTGCAGGCTTCGGCGCAAAAGGCGAAGGGTACTTCCGCCTTTCTGCCTTTAATAGCAAAGAAAATGTAACCGAAGCAATGCGAAGAATAAAAGAAGTTTTATAGACCAACATATATTAAAGAGTTTAATTAAATAACAGTAATGATGAAATCTATATCATAACAAATAATTAAGGGTTGTTTTTATTTGTTAATTGGTGTATAATGTCTACAGAAAAAAAGATGGAGTTGGTTTATGATGAAGATGAACAAAAAACAGCTAAAAGCCGCCTACGAAGCAAGCGAAGCTAACTTGGCACATATGCTGAAAGAAGTAGAGCGTATTGAAAACGCCATTTTGACCAATAATTGGAACTATCGTGGTGCTTGCAACGAAGTTTCTGGCGATGGATACGAAGCGTTGCAAAGGGTTAATCGTATCATCGACACTATTTTTGGGTACATGGGCAATGTGCCAACGCCATTTGCAGTTTTCGACGACAAATCCCGCACATTGTTTCTAAACAAATTTTTTATCGAGCAAGGCTTTAAGCCCGAAAACACCTTAGGCAAAACTTTAAACGATTCCTGGCCCTGCGAAGCAAACGCCCAAGCAGCAAAGGTAGCGGCAGAGGTTGCCGCAAATGGTCAAAAACAAACCTTTCAAGCTCCTCTTACCCTTCCGTCAGGCGAAACGATAATTGAGGAATATATTTTTGAGCCTCTTAAAAACAGCCAAGGGCAAACTAAAGGTTCTGTGCTTATTACGGCAGATGTAACCCATATAGTTAAATCTCAAGAAAAAGCCAAAAAAATAAGTGCCTATCAAGATTTTGAAGCACTTGACATTAAAAGACACTTGGATGATGGTCTGTCGCAAGGTGTTTTACAGTTTGCTTTTAAACCCGAACCGCACGACGAAGATACAGCAGAAGCCGCCGCCGCATACGATAAAATCGGACGCACATTAGAATATGGCGTGGGCTTTATTTCAGCATATATCGAAGAACTATCTGAAATTTTGCAAAAATTTGCTGATAAAAACTTTGACATTGTTCCGCAACAAACTTTTAGGGGCGATTTTTCCACTATAAAAACATCTTTGTTGGATGTAATTAAAAATATGAACGAACTTATTTCAGAAATTCAAGCATCTGCGGGTTCTTTGGATGAGGGCGCATTACAAATTTCTCAAGCAACCCAGCGTTTAGCGGCAACTTTTGAAGAACAAGCCGCATCCATAAATGAAGTAAATGATGCCGTGGCTGTTCTTGCAGAAAAAACCCAGAAAAATGCAGAAGATGCAGAATCTGCCAGCTCTTTATCTATCAAAGCACAAGCGGTAGCGACATCGGGAAGCGACCTAATGAAAGAAATGTCTTTAACTATGGATGAAATTAAAACCTCATCCAACGAAATTGCCAATGTAGCAGACATTATCAGCCAAATAGCCTTCCAAACTAACCTTCTTGCCCTTAACGCATCAGTAGAGGCGGCAAGAGCAGGCGACCACGGCAAAGGTTTTGCCGTTGTAGCAGAAGAAGTGCGAAACTTGGCAGGACGCAGTGCAAAAGCTGCCCAAGAAGCGTCTGATATGATTTCTGCATCCTTGGCTCGTGTTGATGAAGGAGTTACAAAATCTGCACAAACAAGCCAAGCCCTAAAAGAGATACTGGATGTTACCTTGGATGTAACAAATGTTGTGGCTAATATTGCTACAATATCAGGAGAGCAAGCGGAAGAAATAAGCAAAATCCGACAAAGTATTGACGTTATCCATCGTGGCTCCTCAGAAAACTATGGGGCGGTACAAGATAATGCTTATGTCAGCGACGAATTATCAAATCAAGCCGTTAATCTAAAGAAATTAGTTGCTAAATTTAAGGTTAAAAAGAGATAATTATACCTCTAGGAGCGGATGAAGCATACCGCTCCTTTATATTTACCAGCTTGATTTTATTCGTTCGTTATGTTACACTAATATTTATTAGTTGCAAAAATTAAAAGGAGGAAGCCAAATGCGCAAATGGGGTCGCAATAACAAAGGCTTAGATGTTCCGCTAAAGCCATCCCGTATTTTTAGTGTCGTTTTGCCTGCCATCCGCACCCTACGCTTCAAGCTCTTTCTAACCTACATATTAGTCAGCGTTCTGCCTCTTTTCGTACTATGGGGCATAATGAGCAACGAAATAGAAGAACATCTGCTAAATTCCCGTATAGGTGAATTACGTTCGACCGCTTCAACCATAGCAAGAAGGGTGGATTTGATAGGCGATTATATGACAAGCAATGCAACTAGACAATTCCACAATTCTCTGCTTCGCAATGACTTTGGCGGATTATCAGACAGATTTTTCATATCAGACCAAATGGGTGTTGTCTTGCTGGATTCCCGTGGCATTATGGAAGGTGTCCAATGGGCGCAACCTAATATAGTTGAAGCGCTAGAAAACCACCACAGCTACACTGTAAATTTTGGTGACGACGGAGAGGTTTTCATCTTCGTAGCAGTATCAATAATAGATAACAACAACGAAACAATCGGCGCAGTCCTTTTAGAAAACAATATGGTAGAAGCTGGCGCAATAACCACCGCCGTAAACAGCCAAATCATTTATCTAATCATCATCACCGCCATCACAATAACCCTTTTGGTTTTCGCAATAGCTTCGTGGCTTTTAAACCCGTTGCGCCGTGTGCTATCTGCTGTAAAATCTTTCTCCGAAGGCGACTTTGCCCGCCGCATACTAATCAAAAACAAAGACGAAATATCGGCTCTTGGCGTAGCCTTCAACGATATGGCGCAAAAATTAGAATCATCCGAAACCGCAAGACAAGAATTTGTATCAAATGTTTCCCACGAGCTTAAAACACCCCTTGCATCAATAAAGGTGTTAAGCGAATCTCTATTACTGCAAGAAAATGCTTCCGTAGCTGTACATCGTGAGTTTTTATCAGACATAAACTCTGAAGTAGACCGTATGACGGACATAATAAACGAACTATTAAAATTGGTGCGCCTAGATGAAACAGAACTACCGCTAAACATAGGCACATTTAACCTTAACTATCTGTTAGAGGACTGCATAAAACGCCTAAGCCCCCTAGCAAAAAAACAAAATGTAGAAATAGAGCTTGTAACATCCCACCACAACGTAAATATAGAAGCAGACGAAATGAAGCTAACCCTAGCCATTTCAAATCTAATAGAAAACGCCTTAAAATACAGCCTGCCAAACGACCAACCCGTACGTGTACTGCTTGATATAGACTCTAAAAATGCCTTTATAACAGTAGCCGACAAAGGCATAGGTATAGCCGAAGAAGACCACAATAAGGTCTTTGCTCGCTTTTATCGTGCCGATAGAGGAAGGGACAGGCAAACAGGCGGCACGGGTCTAGGTCTTGCCATAACCCACAAAACAATACTACTGCACAAAGGCAGCATAAAACTATCCAGCAAACTAGGCGAAGGTTGCATATTCACCGTCCGTATACCACTAACCGCCGCAAAACAATAATCGTAGGAGGCATTTATGAGCAAGAATAAGAAAAACCAAAGAAACAATGCCCGCCTAATAGTTGGAATAATAGCCTTTGCCGCTTTAATTGGCTTAGGTATATTAGTATACCTTGCCCCGTGGCAAAATGACGAGCAGATAATAAACCCGCCACCACCACAAGACGAAGAAACTGACCCCGAATATATCGACATAGCCTTTTACTTCCTAAACAACTCGGGTTTGCTAGAGCAAGAAATACGCAATTTGGAGAAACCTGACGAAGGTGAGTTTTTCCGTGGTGATATAGTGCATCTTGTTTTAATAGGTCTGCACGAAGGTCCGCAAACAGCGGGACTATCAGGCGTTATACCTGAAGGTGTAAATACCGAGTTTTTCAGCTTTTTGCGAGGCGATGACGAAGGTGTATTGCAAATATCTTTTTCGCCAGAATTTTACGAAATTTCGTTATCAGAAAATATAATACTAATTAGCTCATTTGTCTACACTTTCACACAGTTTGATTTTATCGAGCATATCGAGTTTCTTGTGGGTGAAGAACCTTTGTTAGATTCCCACGGTGCACCTTTTGGCCGCCGTAACAGGGGCAACACAATTTTAGATATTACATTAATAGAGCCGCAAACAACCACCGTAACGCTATACTTCCCAGACCGTCAAGCAATGTGGCTTTTCCCCGAACAAAGGGTGGTACGCACTGATAATGTAGGTAGCATAGAAGAAGCCATTGTAAACGAATTGTTGCGTGGACCAATGCAAAGCAATTTAACATCTGCCTTTCCTTCAGATGTAACTTTGATGGGAGTTTCAGTAGAAAGTGCAATAAGCTCCGTAACGGTAAACTTTACACCATCTTTCCTAAATATGGGTGGAAGTACAGCCGAAACAATGGCGATTTTTGCACTGGTAAACAGCTTAACAGAAAGACCGTTAATTAACCGTGTGCAAATTCAAATAGACGGTTTAATAGTAACCGACACAGGCAATATGCATACCGATATATCACGACCAATAGAGCGTGATGAGGATTTGATACAAGAATAAAACACCTGATTGCCCTGTCATTGCAAGGGTTGCCAAATATAGCAGGACAAAATCCCACAATCAAAAAACAGAGGTTAACCTATGGCACGCCCAACAATCTGGATATTTATATTCCTAGCAAGCGGTATCCTTTTTAGCTACAACTTCGGGTTTAATATGTGGCTTGTTGTTCTATGCGCCGCCGCCATAATCTTGTCAGGGCTTATTTATCTAATTTACAAACGCAAAATCGCATTTGCATTACCATTTTTTGCCCTTTTGGGAACATTTCTGGTTCACATCATCATCACACCAAATGATGATGTGTTGGAAAAAGTAGCTTTGCAAGAGGGCTTTGTGCGTGCTACAGGCGTTGTGCAAGACATATCGCTAACCCGTGCGGGCAACCAGCGTGTGCTAATTAACACAAGTTCTTTCGCAATAGGCGCATCGCAACAACCGCATTATTCAAACCTTTTAATACAAGCATTTCTGCCAGAAGGCGCAGATGTAGTATTGGGTCAGCATATAGTGGCATCGGGTTATTTGCACACATTAGAAGGGGTAAGAAACCCCGGTGGCTTCAACGAATTTCAGTTTTTGCGTAGCCGTGGCATAGAATATCGCCTTTTTGCCGAAAGTGTAGAAGTATATGAAATAAATATGACGTGGGCAATGCACATCCGCTCTTTCGGTTTGCGTCTTTCTAAAGTTTTTCACGAAGTATTACCTGCCGATATGGCAGGTATAATGTCTGCAATGATAGTAGGTGACAGAAGCGGGCTAGATATGGAAACACGTGATATGTACTCGTCTGCGGGAATGTTCCACATCCTAGTAGTTTCGGGGCTTCACGTCAATATCCTTGCGTTGTTTTTCAGCAAAGCATTAAATTTTCTAGGTGTAAAAGACGACAAAAAACGAGGCATAGCAACAATTGGTTTTATAATACTATTCGCCATAATGACAGGTGCAGGTGTGGCAACAATACGTGCGTCAATAATGGGCATAACACTTATTTTGGCAGGAATATTAGGCTATCAAAACGACAGCACAACATCATTAGGCATAGCCGCCACAATAATATTGCTATCACAACCCCTATTTTTATTTGACATAGGCTTTATTTACTCTTTTACAACAGTTCTAGCATTAATATACCTTTCGCCGCCGATTAAAAAGATACTACCAAAGCCCATAGCAAAAGACTATGTAGCCACAACCTTAGCCGCAACGGTGGTCTATACGATAATAAGCTCGTATATGTCCTTCGAGTTTTCTCCTTACGTCGTATTAACAAATCTTTTATTGCTACCCACAGTATTTGTTGTGGTTGTGCTTGGCTTAATATTGTCATTGGTTGGGTTAATATCAACGGGTCTGGCATATGTTGTGGCAATGCCCGTTTGGGCGTTGCTATCCTTTTACGAATTTGTGATGAACCTAACCCTTTCATTGCCATTTTCCACAATCCTAACAGGGCGACCAACCACATTAACTATAATTGCTTTATTAATATTAATAATAGCATTTATTAAAATTATTAATAAGAGTAAGAATATGAGAAAACGCCTATTTGTCGCATTTTCTGCAATATCTGCCATCTTCATATTCCAAATAACTTTTAACGCCCTAAATCCAACCATCACCACCACATTTCTATACGTAGGGCAGGGTGATAGTACGATAATATCAAGGGGTCAAAATGCAATAATAATAGATGGCGGCGGTCCTTTCGGGCGAGAAATAGGTCAATCGAGCGGCACCTTCAACCTAATGCCCTACCTTAGCTATCGCGGCGTATCAAAAGCCACCGCCATAATAACCCATAACCATAGCGACCACGCAATAGGTATAATAGAAGCAATGCAAGCAGGACGTATTAATCACCTAATTATGGCAAAGGCAAATTCGGTACAGGGCAATTATACATACGATTTATTGGTAGAAACTGCCAATAATATGCAAATACCTATCAGCTATATATCAGCAGGGTATCAAATAGGCTTTGGCGGTATGCAACTTGATGTCATTTTCCCTTACGATGAACGTACAATGCAGGGCGAAAACAATGCATCTTTGGTAATACTTGCGACGCATAATAACCATAAAATTTTACTAACAGGCGACATAGAAGCCGCCGTCGAAGCCTATATATCAACATCCGCATACATCAATGCACATATAATAAAAATACCCCACCACGGCAGTAGAAGCTCGTCCACGCAACCATTCTTAAACGCCGTAAATCCGCAGTTTGCGGTCATATCCGCAGGGCGTAACTCTATGTTTAACCACCCCCATACCGAAGTGATAAATAGACTGGATGAAAACGGCATAAACTGGGCAAATACAGCGACCCACGGCGCAATAACGGTGCGTACAAACGGCAGAAATATGCGTGTTCAAACAATGATGAGAGGAAATTAATTATGAAAAAACTAAAATGGCTACTACCCGCATTATTACTGGTTTTATCGGCTTGCAACAATACCAATGACGAGTTAGCCCAGCAAGAGGAATATTTCCGAGCTTTAATAGAAGAAAAAACTGCAATTATAGAGGATTTGCAAGAACAAATTGAAGATTTGCAATTTAGATTTGACAATATAAGAGATATTCGTGAAATACATGTACCAGACGCAGGACGTACAGAATGGCGTAATTGGTGGGGCTGGCAAGATTTTCACCCTTACCCTATTGAAGGTGACTTTACAATGCGAATTTATTCACATCCTATGGCAGAATATGACTTTGAGAATTTCGCTGAAATAGAAATTTCTGCCGAGAACTGGGAAATACAGATAATACAAGCTATGCAGGAGTTTACATTTTTGGTAATAGATGATTTGTGGTTTGAAGAAACGAGATTGGTGGTGGATTTAAACCCCGAAGCCGCCGTTGTGTTTAACTGGGGTACATCTGGTGGGTATTTCCGTACACGTGCGTTGCTGGACAGTCTTGCGACTGTACCTAATGTTACGGAAATAATTGTCTTGGTGGGCGGAGAGCGTGGTTTGTCGGCAGACCATTTTAGCTTTGCGCAGATTTTTAGGGTGGAAAATGGGCAGTGGATGCATTTAGATTTAGGGTGGTGATAAAATGGCTACTAGAGAGTTAAATCAGCATATTAAACTCGGCGAATTTGGACGGTTGTATTTGTTTTATGGGTCGGAAACTTTTTTGATGGGGCATTGGCAGAAGCGACTTTTGGAAGCTATTGTACCCGATTATTTAAATGGCTCGCTTAATTTTGAAATTTTGGAAGGCAAAGCGGCTACGGCTTCTGCAATTATTAATTCGGTGGAAACGCTACCGTTTATGGCAGAGCGGAGGGTTGCTTTATTGCGTAATACGGGGCTTTTTGAAAGCGGGCGTAAGGATGATAGCGAGGCGGTTGCGGCTTATATTGCGGATATTCCCGAAACCAGTGTACTGGTTTTTGTCGAGGATAAAGTGGACAAGCGTGGTAGGTTGTTTAAACGTGTGAAGGAAGTGGGCTTTGTGCTTGAAGCGACCACCCCGCAGGAGGGAGAGCTTGTCGATTGGGCAATGAAAATGTGTGCAAGCCGTGGTAAAAACTTACAAAGAGCGGCGGCTTTTCATCTAATACGCAATGCTACAAGCGATATGCAGTTATTGCATAATGAGCTTGAAAAGTTGATTGCATATGCGGGCGGTAATGCTGATATTATTGTGGCTGACGTTGATGCGGTATGCACAAAATCGCTTGATGTTGTAGTTTTTGACCTTACTAAGGCTTTGGGCAATGGTGATGTGGTTACTGCTACAGGTATTTATAATGGCTTGATTGCTATGAAAGAAAGTCCGCTAATGGTGCTTTCTATGGTAGCTAGGCAGTTTAGGTTTTATTTACAATGCGGCGAGCTTGCGGCGGCGGGATTTTCGCAAAAGGATATTGCAAGCCGTCTTGGGCTACATCCTTTTGCTGTAAAAGAATTTGTATCGGGGGCAAGGAGTTTTACAAAAGAACAGATGATAGCGGCATTGAAGGATTGTTTGGAAGCGGATTATGCTATAAAAAGCGGCGAGATAGGGGATGTTTTAGCGGTAGAGATGTTGATTGTAAAGTTTTGCGGCTTGCGTGATTTTTATTAAATTTTACAAAGATGAGATTGTTTGTTAGTTGGTTTTGTGGTATAATGTTAATAGGTTAGACTGATATAGCGAACGAACCTCGAAACAGTGAATACAAGCCACAAAAGCTCGATGGCAAACCGACCGAGTTTTGGGGAGCAGTCATTCGCTGATTGAGAGGACGTTAGCTATAAAATAATTTTAATATAATATTTGGAGGAAAAAATTATGTCTAAAGAAAAAGTGTTGGAAGCGTTGCAAAATGCGAATGATATGATGGACGCAAAGGGCATTATGGAGGCAACGGGATTGGAGCGTGCCGATGTGGATAAGGCTATTAAAGCCTTGCGTAAAGAGGAATTGGTAGACAGCCCGAAGCGTTGCTTCTATGCTGTGGTGAAGTAATATGGGGATAAATTTGGCGATAGCAGTAATAATTATCCTTGTAACATCTGTTGCAATGGGTGCTTTGGTTGGTGTGCAGTGGATGCCGCAAAAAGATGGTAGCCCACCACGCAAACCGTTTTCGCAACCTGTAGCGATAATGTTGGCGGTGATATTGCTTGGTGCTTTTGTTGGAGTTGTTGTTTGGGCGATAGTAGGGCGTTGATTATGAAAATAGATGTGCTTGTAGCGGAAATAGGCTCGACTACCACCGTTGTGAATGCATTTGGTGGTGAGCCTATGCGTTTTTTGGGGCAGGGTTTTGCGCCGACGACCGTTTTGCAGGGCGATGTTGCGATTGGGCTAGAAGATGCCCGTGAGGATTTGCGGAACAATTTGGGTTTGGATAAAATTGTCTATGACCGTTTTTTGGCGACCTCGTCAGCAGCAGGTGGTTTGCGGATGACCGTGCATGGACTTGTTTATGATATGACGGTGAAAGCGGGGCGCGAAGCGGCTTTGGGTGCAGGTGCAAATATTGCTTACGCCACGGCGGGAAAGTTGTCTGATGGTGACCTTGAACAGGTATTGGCTGTAAACCCCAATTTGGTGCTATTATCTGGCGGAACGGATTATGGCGATAAGGATACGGCTTTGTATAATGCGGGGCGGCTTTTGACTTTGGCTGATTTGCCGCCGGTTATATATTGCGGCAATATTCAAAATCATCACGAAATAAAGCGGATATTTGATATTGCGGGTAAGAAGTTGTACATAACCGAAAATGTTTACCCGCGGCTTGATGAGCTTAATATAGAGCCTGTTCGCAGGCTTATTCATCACGCTTTTGAGGAGCATATTACTAATGCGCCGGGGATGGAGAATTTGCGCAAGCTGGTAGATGGTGCGATATTGCCAACGCCGGGTGCGGTGATGATGGCGGCGGCATTATTGTATGAAGAAATAGGGGATTTGCTGGTGATTGACATAGGCGGTGCTACGACGGATATACATTCTGTTACCGCAGGTGATGAAGATATTACGGCGATTTCTATAGCACCCGAGCCGCTGATGAAACGCACTGTTGAGGGAGATTTGGGGCTATATATTAATGCGGATAAAGTGGCTGAACAAGCGGATATTAGTATAAAATTGCCTATTAAACCCATACCACAGACGGATGAAGAAATTGAAATTGTGTCCCAATTGGCATATCACGCCGCAAAGATAGCTCTGGTGCGGCATACGGGGCAGTTGCGGCATACTTTTAGCCCTAGAGGAAGGCGAACACACGCTACGGGCAGGGATTTGACTGCTGTTACAAATTTTATTGCTACAGGTGGTGCATTGACTAGGTTACCAAAGGCGAATGAAATAATGCATAGGTTGACCCAAATTAACACTACAGGTACAATGCTATACCCTAAACCAGACCGTGTGAGTATATTAACCGACCATAAATATATTATGGCGAGCCTTGGTGTGTTGTCGATAGAAAACCCCGAAGCGGCTGGGCGAATGATGGCAGAATATGTTAATAAGGAGAAAATATGAATCCAAAGTTGATAATTGATTTAAAGAAATTGAAACATAATGCGGCGTATTTGGCAGATTTGTGTCATAAAAATGGAATAACTCTTATGGCGGTTACTAAGGTTTTTTGTGCTGACGAGGAGATGGTTGAAACGCTGTTGAAGGCTGGTGTGGATTATTTAGGAGATTCTCGTTTGGAGAATATGTGTGAATATCCTGCTTATACAGGTAATAAAAAGCAGTTTTATTTGCGTTTGCCGTCGCCGCAGTATGCAAGGGACGTTGTGGTATGCTGTGATGTTTCGCTTAATTCTGAAATGGCTACTTTGCAGGCTTTAGAAATAGCAAATGAACCTGAAGAAGTTAAACACGGTATTCTTTTGATGGTGGATTTGGGTGATTTACGTGAAGGTGTGTATCATACTGATGTTGATAAAATTTATGAACTATGCGATTTTGTATTGGGTTCAAAATATTTACGTTTTGAAGGCATAGGTACGAATTTGACTTGCTATGGCTCTGTGCTTCCGAATGCCACCAATATGGCAAAACTTGCTGAAATAGCCGATAATATTTACAAACGCTATGGGATAGATAAAATGACGGTTTCTGGTGGAAATTCGTCATCGCTTGTTATGCTTGCCGCAGGGGAGCTTCCGCCGCAAATAAACAATCTGCGTCTTGGCGAGAGCATAGTATGTGGATTTGAAACCGCTTATGGCAAGCCTTTTGCAGGGTTAGAGCAAGATGTGGTAACATTGCAAGCCACAATTATTGAAATAGCAAAAAAACCTTCTTTGCCAGAAGGTGAAACAAATATAAATGCCTTTGGCGAGAGCGTACAATATACTGACCACGGCGAGCATTTGCGGGCTATCTTAGCGGTAGGGCGACAAGATACCGATTATGAAGGCTTGACACCGCTTGATGAGGGTGTTGTCATTATAGGCGCAAGCTCTGACCATTTGATTGTGGATGTTACAAATGCCGCAGATTATGCCGTGGGGGATGTATTAAATTTCTCTTTGTCATATGGTGCGGTGCTTGCTGGATTTACCAGCAGATATGTTGATAGAGAGTATTTGGGATAGCACGTCTTGCGGGGTTTTTTTGTCGGTGGTTATTGTGTGGTGTGCTATTTGTTTGTATAGGTTTTGGCGGTTTTTAAGGATTTGGATTATACTAGATTGTTGCAACAGTGGACGGGCGAGGGCGGTTGTTCCTACAAGGCGGTTTTGGAGGGTTTGTTCGTTTGCTGATAGGTAGATTACAGTGCTATTTTCTTGCAATATTTTGGTATTTTTGGGGTTTAGGATTGTGCCGCCTCCTGTTGAGATTACTGTATTATGTATTTGTGGGATTTTTTTGCATTGTTCGTGTTCAAGCATACGAAAATATTCTTCGCTGTGGGTGTTGAAGATTTCTGCGATAGATGTTTTTTGCTCAAGCTCGATTTGCGCATCAATATCAAAAAAGCCCATATCAAGGGCTTTTGCTAACATAGCACCAATGGTGCTTTTACCAACGCCCATCATACCAACCAGCGCAATATTTTGTATTTTTAATTCTGCCTTTTGCATCAAAAACTACCTATCGTGGCGTGGGTTGCGTGATACAATGACGCTTGCCTTGGCAATGGCGGCGATAATATCTACATCAAATTGATTTTGCAGATTGCTTATTTTTGTGTAAAGTTCACCCTTTTTTGTTACAACATATTTTGGCGGCAAACTGTTTAGAGATATAGCTAAAATATCCATAACGCAATTGTCGCATTGACAGGCGTTGAGTCCATCTAACACAGGTTTTAACATATCTGCCACACAAGTTTCCATATAGTTTTGAATTTGCAGATTTTGGTTTCTTAAAGGATTTGCTGCTGACATAATTTATTCTCCTTTTAATTTTAGTATTAATTCATCTGCTATTGCTTGCGTAATTTTAACGTCCCATAATATTTCAAAAGCCTTAATGGCTTGAAAAATTAACATTGTTTTGCCATCGAAGAAGTTTTTGTGTTCATATTCTTTTGGATAGTTCATATCGAAAAAGAAATTGAAATTATCTGAAGGTAAAATGCTTACAGGTGTTGCGTTAATCAACAAATCGCCGATTGCGGTGTCTAAAGGCTGGCGGTGGATTATCTCGACTTTTTTGCAACCCATTTGAAACAGTGCCACCTTTGCCGAACGTGCCGCACCGCCGGCACCGAAAATAGTAGCCGATTTTATATCATATAAACCATAATGGCGTAATGCACACAAAACGCCGTAAACATCGGTATTATAGCCGATAAATCCGTTATTGCTACGCTTTATTAAATTAACGGCTTGCACTTGATTTGCGGTTTCGTCAAGTCTTTTTAAGTCCTTTATAACAGAGATTTTATGCGGGGCGGTAATATTAAGCCCTGCAATGCCAAGTGCTAGGGCACCGTTAATTGCCGCTTGCAAATCTGTTTTGGTAACATTAAAGCAGGTGTAAACCATATCCACGCCTAATTTATGTGCCAAAAAATTATGGATATAAGGCGAAAGACTATTTGCTGTATTGCCGCCTATAAGTCCTGAAACTTGGGTTTTGCCGCTAATTTTTTGCATTATATTTCCTCAATGATTTCATCACGATTTTTTCGGGTATGCGTTTTAGTTTTACTTGCCATTCGTCCCTATCGGCAATGCGTTTTGTTAGGACTGTGTAAATGCCTGTTCTGTTGCCGACCCAGCAGTCTGTAAAAATTTGGTCGCCTATTAGCACGACCTTATCATTTGGCAGGTTTAATGCGTGTAAAATTGTATTAACGCCGCCACGGCGTGGTTTTTTTGCCTTCCACAAATGCGGATAGGGCAAGCCTTCGCAAAAAATCTTAACACGGTTTTCGCTATTATTAGATAAAAAGGCGATTGCAAAGCCTTTTTCGGTAAGGTTATTAAGCAAGGCAAGCACTTTTTCGCTAGGTTTTGCTACATCAAAAGTGGCAAGGGTGTTGTCGATGTCAAAAATTAAACCTCTGATGCCCATCATCCAAAATTTATCATATTCGATTTCGTACACAGAATCGTGCATTTCGCTGGGGAAAAAGTGTTTTTTAAAAAATTTTGACATTAGCTTGGTAAATGCAAATCTACTTCAAAGATTCGCTCTCCTTCTAAATATATGGGCATACAAATTATCTTTGCATCGGGCTTTATGAAATTAAATGTTTCGCTATTGGCTCCTTGGCAAAAGGTGGGCGGTGTAATATCGACTGTTGTTCCATACTTAAACAATGCGCTTGCAGCATTGCCTGAAATCATATTGCCGATTTCTTTGACGGCAGAAATTGCCATTTCGTCAAGACCTGTTACCTCAAAGCCCATCATAATTTTAGATGCTAGGTAAAGTCCGCAGTTTTCGTCCATTGTATAGATTGCTTCGCCTTTTAAATCGCCGACGATACCGACAATAACGGCAATATCTTTAGAGACATAAGGTGGGTTTTTAAGATAAACCTTGCCTAGTTTTACTGCATCACCCACAAACATTTGCAATGTATTTTGTGCTCCTTGTACAAAAGAGTTTACATTTTCAACTTTCAAATTTGTACCAACTCCTTTCGTTGATAAAATTATATCACAGCAGTTGTTTTTTTGCAAATGTTAATTTCTTCGTATTGCCATCAGTAAAATATCGGTATTGGCTGGTATAGATAATCCGCCGCCTATTTGCGTTTGTACGACAAAATCGGCGGTACCTGCGTATTCGTGCAATGTTTCATCATCACCCACAAAACGCACACGTGGTACAAAACCGCTTGCGGTAAGTATGGCATTTGCGGAATCTATAGGCAAGCCGACAACATTAGGCACGGGTATTAGCGGCTCTTTGCCGTTATCTGCTAGATTAATTACCATTTCAATTTCGCCATTGCTTAACCTTGCGTTGGCGGGCGGAAACTGCGACACAACTGTATCGCCGCTACCTACAAAGCGGTAATTAAAGCCAAGCACATTAAGCGTGCTAATTGCTTGTTGTACGCCCATACCAACAAAATCAACAATTGCTTGCTCGTCTTCAACCAGCCCTCCAGCCAAAGCCGTCATTGTATTTTGCGGCATATTGCGTATGTTAATAATATGTTGCATCATATCACGATACATAGGCACGACGGACCTAAAGCCGTTGTCGTAAACTTCTGGAGGGATTTCGTGCAGTAGCACCATTACAAGATATTGTGGATTATCAATTGGAAAATAGCCTACATATGAGATTGCCCAAGAGAAATCTTCATTATCTTCGTCGTTAATGCCTTGTTCGCCCGTTGCAGTTTTGCCGCCTTGTGTAAAGCCTGCTATTGTAGCGTTTCGACCTGTTCCTTCTGTGACGGTATAGCCCATTGCGTGGCGCATCCAGTCTGCAACATCGGGTGCTATAACCCTGCGCTGTATGGCGGTGTTTTGTGTGAAAATGGGTACATTGTCGGCATCTAGTATATGAGAAACGATATGTGGGCGTATGATGTTACCGCCGTTTATAAGCGGCGCAAAGGATGAAATGGTTTGAATGGGAGTTGCTGTAAAGCGTTGTCCGAAGGATGCTGTAGCAAGCTCTGATGCATTAAGCCCTGCTATTGTATGCACCAAACCTGCATTTTCTGCTGGTAAATCTATACCTGTTGGTACGCCAAAGCCAAAATCACGCTGGTATTGCCAAAATAAATCACGTCCTAGGGCTTCGGCGATTTCCATATGCGCCACATTGCAAGAATGTGCCAAGGCTTCTGTAAGGTTTATTTGTCCGTGTCTGCGGGGGTAAATCCAGCAACGTATTCTATGTCCTGCCACTTCTTTAAAACCTGTGCAATAAAACATTTGGTTGGGCGTAATAACGCCTGCGTCAAGGGCTTTTGCGGTGGTTATAGATTTATAGATGCTACCAGGTTCGTGCGTGGTAGACACATTAAAATTAGCCCAAATTCCATATAAATTGTCAAAAAATTCTTGCGATGCAGGGTCTAGGCTAGATAAATATTCTGCATTTTGTGCGATTAATAATTCGGCATTGGATGGCTGGTTAGCGTCAAAGCCAGGATATTGTGCCATTGCAAAAATTTCGCCGTTATGCGGGTTCATTACTATTGCAGAAGCAAAGCCAGCAGAGGCTTGTTTTGCCCAGTCTACCACCAAATCTTCGGCGAAGCGTTGTATTGCGATGTCTAGCGTGGTAACAATATGTGCACCTTGCTGAGCTGGTATGCGGTCTGTGGCGATATGACCATCTGCACCAAAAATGGTTAAATTGCGTCCTTCAGACCCTGCCAAATAGCGATTGAAGCGGCTTTCTATACCCCACCATTCGCCGTGGTTAAAACCAATGACGGGGGCGGCTACATTGTTGTGTATATATGTACGCTGTGTTAGTTCCTCAAAATGTATATGGCGTGGAACTAAATTATTTTCTGCAATCCAAGCCTCAAACTCCATTCTGCGGGAAAAAGGCACATTGCGCTCTAAAAAATATTGGTTTGTGTTTTGCGTTAGCATATGCGCAAATTCAGTATCGTTCATCCCGAAAAATTCGGTTAAAATATAGCGTTGTGACCTGAATATAGCGCATTGTGTGCAGCGTTCTTCAACTGGGCATAATTCGTCTTTTGCCCAACCGTTTATTAATATAGCGTCGGCAAAAATATTATAGTTGATAGAAGAAACGGCTAATGGTTGCATATTGCGGTCGCTGATAATGCCACGGTTTGGTACGGCGACACCATCGCTTGCGCCATAACGCATCATAACCTGTGAAATTGCACGTGTAGCATAGGCTTCTTCAAAATTTTGTATCTGTCGGGCTTCTGTCATCATAAAAATTAAGTATAAAGAAAAAGCTGCGACAAGTATTGGCCATTTAAGGACTTGCCAGCGTTTTGACCGCTCTGATTTTAATTTTTTTGCTTCGTTTTTAGCTTGTGCAAATCTTGCTTGCCTTTGTCTTGCAGCTTGGGACTGCTCCCCGCCGCTGTATCTACGATTATCGCTCATTATTCGTCATTTCTCCTATCAGAAAGATTTGAAAAAAAGTTTCTTACTCTAGCAAAAGTAAAGCTGTTTTGTGTGGAAGGCGGTTCGGGGACATCTGCAATAAATTCCCGTTTGGGTGCGTGAAGCGTTCTGGTCTGAAATTCCTCCGGCACAATCATCCCTAATTGCTCGGTCGCAATAATGCGTATAGTTTCCAAATCCAAATTAGCGTGTATTTCTGCCATTCGTGCTAGGTTATTTTCACGCAAAACAGCCAGTTCTGCGTTGGCGTTTTCGTATTGTGTGCGATTATATTGTAAACTAACTTGTACTGCTAAAACAACCAAAAGTCCGCCAAAAAAAGTTACTAGAAGCACGTGTGATAGAAAATGCTTGCGGAACTTGGATTGCACATCCATCACAATTTCGGCTTTTTGGCGCATTTGCACACGTCTTTTGCGTTGTTTGTATGACGGCAAAGGTGCGTCTTGAACTTCCAATTCTTTTTGTACTTGCCTTGCGGAAGAATCTACCGAATAATATTGTGAAGAAGTCCTGCGTGGCGGCGGTATGCTGGCGGGTTTTTGGGTATTTTGCCCACGATTTTTATTATTTTTATTTTTTGGGTCATAATATTGTTTTGCCATTTAAATTCACCTCTATAATTTTTGCGCAATGCGCAACTTGGCACTTCTTGCCCTTGGGTTTTCGTTTAGTTCACTTTCACTGGGCAAAATGGGTTTTTTTGTAATAATTCCAATACTTGGCACTTTTTTACAAACGCAAATAGGTATTTCTCTTGGGCAATCGCAAGGGTTTTTTAGCTTGTTAAAAACACTTTTTACAATGCGGTCTTCCAAAGAATGGAAAGTAATGACACAAATTCGTCCGCTGGGTCGTAGGATTTTAATATAATCCTCTATGGCTTGTCCTAAAATAGATAATTCTTTATTGACTTCAATACGAATGGCTTGAAACACACGTTTTGCTGGATGTGGACCATCTTTGCGTGCCGCTTTTGGAATAGCTGCTTTTATTACGCCGACCAGTTCAAATGTGGTCTTTATGGGACTTTCCTCTCTTTGCTTCACAATAAACTGCGCAATGCGTGCCGACCATTTTTCTTCGCCATAATTAAGGAAAATATTTCTCAAATGACCTTCATCATAAGAATTAACTACATCGTATGCCGAAAAATCGCCGTTTTGGTCCATACGCATATCTAAAGATGCGTCTTGCATATAGGAAAAACCACGGCAGGCATCATCTAATTGAAAGGAAGATACGCCCAAATCCATTAAAACACCATCGACGGCACTAATGTCGCAAGTGTTTATAATATGGTTGACCTGAGAAAAATTAGCCTGGACAATTTTAGCCTTATTATTGAACTGTGCTAAAACTTCGCTAGCGCGGGCGATGGCAAATTCGTCTTGGTCTACACCAATTAATAGCCCGCTCTCAAGCCGTTTGGCAATTTCAAAAGAATGTCCAGCACCACCTAAAGTCGCATCAATATAAATGCCTTGCGGCACGACTGCAAGTCCGTCCAAAACTTCATCAAGTAAAACTGATTTATGTAATAACATTTTAATAATCCCCCCTTTTTAAATTGTAACACAACTTTTCCACACTTTCAACAATTTTCAAACCCCACCCAACCCCCCACAACATCAAACCACAAAAACCCTTGATTTTTCAACATCTAACCCGCCTTAAACCCGCCTTAAAAAAAATTTCAACTTTTTTGAAAAAAGTGCTTGACATTATGTTTGGGGTATGATATTATATTTTTTGTCGCTCACGACAGCTAGTCTTTTAAAGAGGTTAGATGAAAGATGATGTTGATATGAATTAGAAGTTAGCAAAGTGCAATTACAAAATGCATTAGCAAATTGAAAATACAAATCAAACAACATACAAGCGACCCTCGCTCCTTGAAAACCGAATAATTAATTAAGACCAAAAACTTTTGTTTAACATCTATCAGCTTTGTTTAACATCTATCAGCCTGCTAGACTTATAGTCTTGCTTATAGCCTTGATAGAC
>Ga0123352_10001440_pt1 | contig 31612 bp, 11 predicted proteins | sample TergutLab28metaG_FD_89700 | JGI IMG/M metagenome (GOLD analysis project Ga0123352, IMG submission 89700) | Labiotermes labralis P1 segment gut microbial communities from Petit-Saut dam, French Guiana - Lab288 P1 | ecosystem: Host-associated > Arthropoda: Insects > Digestive system > Gut ...
CGCTGACCACGTGACACCCCTCTATCCGCAAAAGTTGGCACTAACTTCGCCGACCGGCGGCGGCCGCTCTGTCGGTATAGTTCGCGTGCGGACTAAGGCCACGGAGTTTAGTTTAGTTAGTGTTTGATTATGGAAGAGATAGGGTGTGGGAATAAGCGATTGTGGTCTGCTCAAGTTACATAACTGATGGTCGCTTTGCGGATTGTCTAATATTAGACCTACGAAACGCCTCCTTATTCGCGTGTCTAACTGCCTGTATGTAGGCTATTTGCAATAAGAATTTTATTTGCCATCCCTGGGCTCAATCACTCAATCTGTGAAAACGATTCTGATTTAAAACGTTTATTTATTAATTATATAAAACTCATAATTCATTAGAAAGAAAGGGAAAAGGATGTAAGAAAGGAGAAACGAAAGGGACGGAAAGGAGGGAGAATAGAAGAAATAAAGAAGAGAAGAGAGAAAGGCTCTGTGCTGCACTCTTTGTTAACTATTAGTAATGGCAAAAGGAATGGAAATTTGCAAAAAAAAATCGTTTCAGTCGAAAATGAATTAATTTAACTTGTGAGGCATTGCAACGTCTCCTGCACAACCCTGGAAGCAGGAATGTGCATGATCCTGACATTGAGTAATATTGGACATTTTCTAGAAGTTCCGTTCTGTTTCTGTTCCGTGCCTTTAGTATCGTAAAACCCACAAGCCCCATTTCAACGTGCTCCATCCGCTGTACCACGTCTCACATCCATCCCAGCAAACGCCACAGCAATTACTGAATTATTAACTCCCTATACAGACATCATCAGCGCATACTCGTTATCGGCTGAAACAAAGTAAACTCTGATTACTTCTGGTAAAGGGATCAGCGTGGAGAAACGATTGGATACGTTACCAATATTTACACGTGCCTCTATCTTATCCCCTGTGCACACATGTATCTACCTACCCCCTTCTGTTGGGCAGTGCGTCATCCTTCGCTTCACCGAACTGTCATTTGATGCTGAAAGGATCCAGAGATTGACTTTCAAGTAGACATCATAAATAAATCGCCATGAGGAGGTAGCATATATTTAATTCATCACTACCTGAGTGCTCATATTTATGGTACATTTTGATGTACTTCGAGAATTAAGGCCCTTTCTTGCCATTGGCCTGTCTGCTATTTATTGAAGTAATCACACGATCCACTCATTTCCTGCTCTGTTTACGTAATAATAAACAGATATGAATTCAAAGGGTGACGGTGGTGTGATGTTTCAAGGCATTCGGCAACAATTTACATCAGGAAAATCACGATAAATCTCAAAGAGGTTTCGACTAATAGCACAAGCACAATGTCAAGAAACAGAGTTAGGCCGAGCTGCTACACCGCAGTATGTCGTGTTTCATCATTAACATCGCCCGCCACAATTGTATAGTTTCTCTTTCGTCACAAACATTTTACTTCCTATTGCGTTTATATTATATATTCTTAAATTCGTATAATTTGTTCATATCTTCATGTGCGCTGTACGAACAATATAAAATTAACCTTCATCAAAGGACGGTGTTACATTTCTGGGGGGGGGGGGGGGGAAGCAGAAGTTGACAAGACCATGCGGAGAACTGGGGTTTAGAGAAACCCCAGCCGCTTGTAAAGCTTATCAAAGTAGTGCCGAAGTATCTTCATACAATTTATACTTAAAGAACCCGAAGGGAATAGAACAGTTGGAAGACCGACGCGCGTATAAACCAAGCAACACAGAAGGCAGAACTGGACAGTAAGGAAAGCCCGCTGGTACTTGACATCCACGATTGACCAAGGCTTGCTGTATACAAAACAGCAGTCCCTATTGCATCACATAGACCTGGGTATGAAATTTGGGTTTCCGTTAGACGCAATTAACATGGAATGAAGACGTTTGAGAGTAAAATGCTGAAGACAGTGTCTGCATTTGAGGGAGAGAAATAAAGAAGGAAGAGGGGATTCATGAACACAACACAATGGTAGAGTTTCATCATTTTACCACTCACCACTTATTAAAAGAATGATGAAATCAACGTTACACTTTAAGAAAACTTAAATTTATAACCTAAAACCCAGGCCAGTGAGCACGCTGAGGTCCCAAATAGTATTCCTTAAACCGGGTGTGCGTGATATTCATCAGCCTGCATTAATCACAAGAGTGCACATCTGAAGACATTTTACCCTGCTCATTACCACACTCGTTGACGACTACAGGGGACAGAGTTAGTGTCTTACATCCAGCGGGCTGTGTTATCGCCGGGAAAAATGGGAATTCCATCACAAAATGAATTTCCCCAGGGACCTGAGATCGAGTCCATCGCATCACGCTTGGGTGGTGCTGGGCAATGATAATGGACTTAGTGGTGCACTGAATCCTGCAGCCAGAACTTTTAATAGCTGCCCCTTCGTTTATTGGGCGGTAAATCGAGTGCGCGGGTCGAATGGGGTGGAATAGAAGGGGAGAGACTAACTAGAAGGGGGCGAGAAAAAAATGGACAGCATTAAAAAGAGACAAAGAAAAGGTTGGCATCCCAGATCCAAGTGTCTCGATTTCAATCAGCTTAAAAGAGTCCAGCAAGTCCGAGAGGTCATCAACTAAGATGGACCTTTTCCTATTTGGAGGAGTTGGAAAATGACCGTATCTAAAGGCTGGTGGACGGAATAGAGGCAGAGGGCGTGATAGTGCATAGAGAGAGGTGGAGGCATTGCCGGTCTACGAGGATTCCCTCATTGAATAAGTGAATTCACACACTTAAAGAGAATGAAATCAAAAGTTCCTAGCTATCCTCTGCTAGAGCAGAGTGCTTTTCATGGAAAACGTGATGTGGTCACAAGTCCTGACCAATCACGGACAGCTGAAAACACAGAACACATTAGTGATCATCTGCAATGAGGACAATGTAAATAATGTTTGGGTACCTTGCGTCTGTCCTTGAACAATGTACACGCGCAAAATAAACAGGTTCACAAGATGGATTGCCGTTGGTCTGCAACTTGTAGCGAACTGAAGCACCTTTCACACGTAAATGAATAGTTTCGTACCTTGACTTCTTAATTATTTACAGTAACCAAAACGAATTCTTTTAAATGCTATATCGCATATTGGAAAAGAAGTCTTGTTATTTTTGTGGCACAGCATAACAAGACTGGTGAGTTCATTTTTTAAATTATTTCGTAAATCCCAAAATTACGGGGTAGTGTATCGGGCATAAAATGTGTTCAGTTTACTAATAGAAGTTTTGTTCGAAACAAGTTTGCGTTCCGATAAATATTAAGTTACACTAAAGATGTTTGGAGAAATGTATGTAAACCTTAATACAAAATGTCTGCTACTTTGTCTCATTTTAACCAAAATAGGATGGCGTCGACAAAACTTTTATTAACAGGCAGGAATTCATTCTTCTTCAAAACAAAATTAGCCCTCAAGTTGTGTGGCCCGCCATTATGTTATTACAGAATGCTAAAGCCTTTCACTAAAAAGGGCACGTGTTTTTCAATTAGCTGGACACTAAATCAAACCTTCCATTGGACATATGCCAAACAATTATGCAGGTTAAAAAACTTTTGTCTTTAATAAAAGGTGGTGATGTACGAGTAAGTTACTCTAAAATTTGGAATGAACGGTTATTAGTTTCTTCAAACAACATGTCAACGTCCATGCCACTGACAATTTCTGCAGTGTATTTAATAGGGAAGAGTTTTATGAAGCAAAAATGGTACTTGAAATTCAGGTAAATATTTTGAGATGTTGGAGATTTTACATGGATAACTGTAATTTGCAATTAAATCACCACACACGCCCCTGCATTACACACACACACACACACACAAAACGCATACAAATAAGTGATTTATGGAATGAACACACACACAGGTTGACAGCAAACCCTTCTCTATACATAAAGTATACTTACTCCATGGAGCAGTCTTTCTTGAGAAGCTAACCGGTTTGCAGCTAGTCAAGAAAATCCCTGCATTTTATGGAACCCAAAGGTTCATTACCGCATTCACAAGTGCCCGCCACCTGTCCCTGTCCTGAGACAGCTCGATGCAGTTCATGCCCCAACATCCCACTTCCTGAATATCCATCTTAATATTATCCTCCCATTTATGCCTGCGTCTCCAAAGTGGTCTCTTTCCCTCAGTTTTCCCCACCAAAACCCTGTATATGCCTCTCCAATCCCTCATATGCGCTACATGCACCGCCCATCTCATTATTCTTTATTTTATCACCCAAACAATATTGGGTGAAGAGGACAGATCATTAAGCTCCTCATAATGTAGTTTTCTCCACACCCCTGTTACCTTGACCCTCTTAGGCCGACATAAGGTACAGCGTTAAAAATTTTTACTTTAGTAATTTAATATACTCCACATTGTTCTGTCTCTGTTACACATGTAACTACTGACCCAAGTATCACTTGTACACTGCACTGCAGAAACTTTGCCAGATGTGCAGGCCACTATACAAAAGACAGTGATACTCATGTGCTTATGAAAGTCAGTTGGCCCTGCTGGAGTTTCTATTTTTCCTGTCAATACTCATCATGTACACGAACAAAGAAACTTGGAGAAAGGACAACTGAAAACAGTGCATTAATCATACTGTTCCATGAGTTCTTCAAGACCAGTAATTTAATGTGATATTTATTTTATATGAGATATGAGGTTCTCAGTCTTAAATGTTAAGGATCACAGTCTTCTTTGCGACACTGTGTAGTGTGGCAGACAGGTAGGTATCACTGCTTCAGAGTCAGGAAGCTCCCCCAAAATGTTGACACCAATCTATCAGTCTATATGGCATTTATTCCCAGAAGTCCATGTTTATTAAATTTATCTCATTTTCAAATATTTAAAAGTAAGTTTTAACTCCGAACAGCAGTACAGCTGAGAGGAAATTATAAATTAAAAGTAATTTTAAAAACAATTGGTGTTAATTTTACATCATAAACACAACATGGCTGGAATTTAAATGGCAAAATAATTATTCAGACAATTCTGTTTACTGATTTTTAACAGCACTTTCTTGAGACAGTGAACTGTAAAAATAATTGCATCTTTACCAGATCACCAATTTCAATAATTGTTATCTCTTTTAAACATTTTGTTACTCTATAAAATGGTACAAAATGCTTATGGCCTAAAAACTATAAATTCTTTCTGCAAATAAAACAAGCAACTTTGAAACATGCCTTGACTACCACAGTAAACAATTTAAAATTAATTTATATCAGGCTGCACCTCCATCTAGTAGTGAGGTCAAGAATGAGTGGAGCTATACCTTTGCTCCACTTATATGCCTTCATGGCATGGACAAGGACAGCTTTACCTTCTTACTCCCCTCCCTACCTTTACCTTTTAAAAGTAATTTACATGGTAACATAGTGCGGAGTAATGGTAGTTGTGTAAACCAATGCAGCACTCTCCACATTCACTAAGACATCACACCTTAAAGACTTTTGCAACAGTACAGCTTATTAGAAATTAAAATATGATATTGTTAATCAATTTCACCACTGAGATGTGTGTGTGTGTGTGGCCACACCCTATTCTTTAAGATCCATCTTAATATTATCCTCTCATCTATGTCTACATTGCAAAAAGAGATCTTTCCATCAGGTTTTTTGGCTTAAATTTTGTAATCATATCTTAAACTCTCCCACACCCTCCTCATCTCTTCCTTTTTAATTTAATAACCATTAGTAATGTTTGATGATCTCCAGCTTTAGAGGGTGGGCAAGGAGCTAATAACCTCTCACAGTAAAAAACATGTTACACAATGTACATGACACTGTACATAATGTTTTAATACACTTCTTTATTGGAAATGCTTGTTTCTCAGCCTGTACAATAACGCCTTCTGACCCAGTTGTATACAAAATGTCTGAGGACACTAGACACAGATTTCACTCTACTGTGTATAGTACATGTTCAAGTGAGTGAAAATAAGCTGCTACTAATAAAAAGCCACAATAGTTTGGTGCATTAAGTAGAAAAATGAAAGGCAAAAATACGGTTTCAAGTAAAATATTTCAGCATTTATTAAATAAATGAAAAAGATATGAAGAATCTTAATCAACTATCACAGAGGTACAGTAAAATCAAACTGTCCTATTCCACATGTTCATCACAACCTTGTTGAAATTAACAATATATACAACAAAGAACATATAATTTTTTATGCCTCTAACAGAAAATGGCACACAAAAATTTAAAAACACAATATGAAAGTGAATAATGTAATTTTTTTTTCAATATACAGTACTAGGCAAAAAAAAACTGCCTTTTCCTGATATCAGCCAGCAAATGCTGGAATGCATTCTTGCACCTGTCCTGAAAGGGTCAAATCATACCATCACTGGAAGCACATTCAAAATTTAATTTCTGCAAGATATTGTTATTACTTGCTGTGAATGTTGCTGAATCTAACAAAACATCATTACAGCCTCTGTCAGTTGACCTTGAAGTTCATCCTTTGAATTGGAAACAAAAAGAAGCTGTACAGAGCAAGATCTGAAGAGTGAGGGTTGTGTGGGGTTACAGCCATTTTTGTCTTTTCCATGAACCTCTGGACAGGCTTGCTTGTGTGAGAAGATGCACTGTCAGAATCAACCAACCCACTGGACAGGCTCCATGATGTGAAAAATAGACTGTCATGACTAACCAACACTCTGAACAGACTTGGTAGTGTGAGAGGATGCATTACCATGATTAACCAACCCTCAGTACAGACTTGGTGGTGACAGCAGATGTACTGTTATGATTAACCAACCCTCTGGACACACTGTACTGTGTGGGAGGATAAACTATCATTGTTATCCAAACCTCTGGACAGAACTGATGGTATGAGAGGATACAATGTTTTGATTAACTAACCCTCTGGACATACTTGGTGGTGTAGGTGGATGCACTGTCATGATCCACCAACGCTCCAGACAGACTTGGTGGTATGAGGATGCACTGTCATGACCCACCAATCCTCTATACAGACTTGGTGGTGTGGGAGGATGCACCACCACCATTAACCAGCAACTCCCCATTTCACCATTCTCACAATGTCTTTCTGCCAATACTAGAGCACATCTCTGTAATACTACTAACAGATAGTATGGCCCACAGTGACAATTGTATAATGCACAGTACCAATGCAATTGAATGAATGGCCACATCTTCTGCATGAGATTATCCACTTCCCGACCCTCAAAACCTCCTGTATGTTTGTGCTTTAAATAAAGAATCTTTTTTAGAGGATATTCATAACTTATAAACATCAGAAATTGATTTACCATGCTGGAATAAAAAAACTGATGCAAGCTCTTTGTGCTGTTCAACTGTTCATTTTAAAAGTTGCAAAGCACACTATATGAATATGTATAATACTCCCTCAGTTATCCAGTCTGTATCGGGGGATAGGTAATCTAGATTACCTGGAAATCCAGATTGTTTTGTATGTCACCTATACCAATCTGTGGTACAGGTAACACATAAAATAATCATCACTCAAAGCTAAAGTATAACTCCATAAAGCATAAATACTGCAATTAAAGGTCAACAACAACACATTACTACTACTAGTAGTAGTAGTAGTAGTAGTAGTAATGGAACATTTTTTCACTATCACTTCGCTGTAATAGGAAAACAAGAGAGAGAGAGATCACATCCTTACTGCTGAGGAGTTAAAGAATGCCTGACTCTTCCCACTTCACCCATATCACCAGTCTCAGGGTTGGTTTGTCACAGATTTCCTCCCGGTGATCTGAGCCATGACTGGATCACCAGGGCAGGGGGGCGGCGTGGCTATAGATGACTCAGAATTGTCCACATTACCAGGAGTGCTACTGTATACGTTATCAGTAAACAGCTTCAGAGTGACAGAAGAAGCTTAGTATGGCATATGTGAGATTAATTACATGCAGAATTATCACCACCTAGCTGAAAGTCATACTGTTACTTGCTGTGTATTGATAGAGCATTCTCACAACTTTTAGAGACAATATACAACATATGGGCTGAATATTGATATAAGTTTACTTGAAGGTTGAAATTTTAAAATTCTGACAGGATTTCACTTCTCATCTTTAACATCTGACTGTTTTTCCATATGCAGAGAGATAATGGACGGCATGTGGACAGGAGTATCAACATGGGATGCAAGTTCAGACTCACTGTCAGAGGCAGTTTGGATAAATGTTGCCTCATTCCCCATTGTGCTGGAAAGAACATACTGATAGGTAGTGCCAGGTTGAAGGGTTGCTGCCAGTTGCTCCACAAGATTCTGATCTGTAGGTAAAGTAATGTACTGACTACAACGACCAGTTACCAGGATTGGAGCACCCTGATTGAATGAAGCTAATACTTCAGCACTGCGTAAACTGTCATCAACATTACCTTCTCGCATTGATGAGTTTGGAACATAAACCAACACTGGCTCGGTTTCATCTCGTTCATATGAAGGTACCAGTTGCCCTTCCTTCTCACAACCACCCTTCAGTTCTTTTGACCTGTTAACTGATTCTGGACATGCTGTTATGTCTTTTGATTTTTGAAACTGCTGATCTAACTTTGTTACTTCCTTAGAACCTGTGTTCTGATTGTCCAGTGACAACATAAATGATTCATGTTGAAGGAGATCAGCAGTGCCATGAAGACTGTCTGTTTCTATCATGTTGACCGCCTTCTGTCGCTCACAGCTGCCCAACTCTGAAACCAGACTGTTAGCAGTAACTGAAACAACGCCTGAAAGAACTGTTTCTTGGGATTGGTGTTGCCTCATGTGACTTCTCCAAGAATCCTCTCGGACAAATGCTGCATCACAAGATGTACACTTGTATGATTTGTAGCAGAATGGCTTGGAGTGAGCTATGGACTTTGGCACATTACGAGTGGAAAACCCAACTTTTCCTGCTGTTGGTTCTTTTGAAGCACTTTTTCCTTTCCTAGGAACTCTCAAATCAGGATGTTTCTTCTTTGTGTGAGCCTTTAGGATTCCTGAAATAAAAAGATAATAAAATCTTTCAAATCTCTTCAGCTTGCATGTTAGCAGCTATACAGCCACACTACATTCATATTTATGTTCATCAATATAAGACATATTTTTTAACACTTAGTGGACTAGTATTTAGTAGTGTTCAAACTCACCCTACTAACTGCATCATAACATCTGAGTAGCTGAAAACATACTTTTCATGAACAACAGGGACACAACTGGTTTGGGATGAAAGCAGGTGGGGAGGACAGGGTGAACGACCAAAATAGGATTATCATACCTACGCACTTGAGATAATGGTTAGCATCTTATTCTTGCACATTGGTGTAACTCCAGTGCCTCTGTTTCATGTGGTTCAGTACATCAGTACACTCAACATTAGCATTTATAGTAAATTAATTAGTTTTCTTAAATTCAACAGTTCATTATAATTCAGTAGTCTTAGAATATTCAACACAATAGAGCTTATTAAAATAACCATATACATTGATTCACTAGTAATAAGTAAAATTCATGACAAAGTTAGCTCAGTCAGTAATGATTTGGCTATGGGGCTGGATGGCTGGGACATGCTGGGATCTTCTCTTACCACCACACCCAGAAAAGATCTGTGACTTACCCACCCTCATACCCAACGTGTACTTGGTGTTCTTTCTCCAGGGACAAAGTAGCCAGGACATTCAGCTTACCACCCACCTCCAGTCAATAGTGAAGTTAAAAAGATGTGGAACTGTACCTCCAATCCTCCCCGACATCTTCATGGTGAAATGCTTAATTAAGTACTGGGTCAACTTTATCTTTGCCTTTTCTATGACAAAGGTAGTATTAAAGCCAGAAAGAACATAAACATTTCCCTATACATGCTGAAGTCTACACAGCTTACCCTGCTGCCTGCAAGTGTATGGACAATGCTTGCAAGAAAAAGGTTTGTCTTTTGTGTGTATTCTCAGATGGCTCTTCATACTGGCAGTGCTAATACAGGTGTACGCACAGACTCCACACTTTAGCACCTCATCTAAAACAAAATTGTAACAAAAGCAGTTACACATACAGATGAACCCACCAATAAGGAGGCCAGACACACCAAAATTTAATAACATTATTTTTCCAAAATCAGCCACTGGGAAATACAATTACCTTATACCCAACAGTGATATAAAAATAACATATTGAAGTATGTAACCTTCTCATTACTTTTCAAGCTGAATGTCACATCAGAGCTGAGAAGTGGAAGACCAAATAATCAAAATGACTAAAATCAAAGTAACAAACCAGCATGGATCTTCTCATGCTCCTTTGAAGCTCTTTTTGATGTAGATACATGACTGCATGTATTGCATGGAATGGATTTCACTTCAGTGTGATTAAGCCGCAGATGGACTCGAAGATTTGCTGAAACAATATACTAATTTATTAACAGTTATTGTCTAGGAAAAAGTGACTTCAAATACCCCAGTACAACAGGAAGGAGGGAGGGGTAAAGGGGTAATGGTATTAGTATTAAATAAATACAAGCTTGGCTAGCTAAAGCATGCACACAGGCCATTGTAGTAGTGCAATGAATGACAAAATGGACGAAGTTCGTATTTAATCCAACTCTAATTATCACTGGAACATTAAGCTCAGAAAAACTTTGATTTTAATAAATTGAAGGCACCAAGAAGCCATTCAAAACCGACAAAATCACCCTACCATTGTGTATGCTGGGGGGCAGGGGGGTAAAGAAGAAAAGATGTCAGAATTTTGCAGCTGGTGGAAATGTGGAGACCTCTTCCACCAAATCAAATCTCAGGAAATACCTGACACAAGTCCTTCACCATTAACAAGCTGCACTTTGGCAACTGTCATGGGAATAATTACCAATGGCTCCCCAGCCTATGCCATGTAAATATACATGACAGAGAAGAGAAATGCATACCAAACACTGGACAGAAAGCTTGAAGGGAAGAGGCCACTTGCAGCACCAGCATATAAATTGTAAAGGTAAAGTTGTCCCTGTATACACCATGAAGGCATATAGAAGTGTAGGTATGGCTCCACACATTCTTAACCTCAGCACTGTATAGAGGTGAATGGTCAACTTCACAAGCCGTCCACTTAACCCCCCCCCCCCAGAAGAAGCCTCTGATACCCACTGAATAGGTGGGATGGGTGGGCCCCAGGGTCACTCTGGACATCTCCAGAGAGTAGAAAAATCTCTTGCTTCCTCCAGGATTTGAACCCTGGAACATTCAGCTCATAGTGTAGTCAATGTGCCATCTACATTACCCCAGCTCCCCTGTGTATAAATGAGAGAATAATATTGGCATGAATCATAAAGAAACAGGGTGGAAGATTGTGAACTAGAGTCATTTGGATCAGGAGAGGGGCACATCGTGAGCTCTTGCAAAAAACTTCGGACTTTGTAAGTAGCAGGGGATATCTTGAGCAACTGAGTAAATTTCATTTCTCTTTGAGGTCTCTGCTGCATGCAGTGCATTTAATATTTTAAACACATAATGTTATGGCAAACTTTCATGTAAAAATTTCAAATCTCAGTGAGAAATAGTTTTATGTAACATAAAGGTAAAAGGTAAAGTGATAGCGTTACAGGCCTGGTGTGGCCCAGACAGTGGGTAGAGGTATAGCTCTACTCTTCCATGACTGCAGCACTAGAAGGGGGTGAGTGGTCAGCAGCATGCCTCGGCTGCACTTTACCCCCGGTAAAGACCCGATACCCGTTTTACAGGAGGCTGGGTGGGCCCCAGGGCCGGTCTGGACGAGCGGAATATCTTGTCCCCACCGGGATTCGATCCCAGACCATCCAGGCCATAGTCAGTGGCTATAACGAATGAACTACCCAGCCCACAGTTTTATGTAACTTATAGTTGTCTTATATACAGTGAAGTTTTTGAAAAATAGGATTCTATTTTTATTTCATTGTAACTTCATGTGGTCTGTATTGAACTGAACCCACAAAGATTAAATTCACATACACCATTTATTTACCAACTAAGTGCATAATGCAAATAAATGGTGTCCACTGATATAAAAAATGCACAGAATGGACAACTTTAAAATACATCATATGAAATTTACTTCATACTTGTAATGCAAATCCTCAATATGAAATTTACCCTAAATCCATTTAGTTATACAAATACAGCCAAGCATGAAAAAAATGGACACAACCTCCATGCTGAAAACTCACTTTTATGTACTTTGTGCCAAGCATGCATATATATATATACCCTTCTTAACTCCAGCACATTTGTCGGTTTTGGATCTACCTGTATACATATACTGAGTTCATCTTTTCTAAAACAAGAGCTTTCACTCTCCTAGTAGCTTATGTCTGTAAGATCTGAGGTTTCATGCTGGGTAAGAGTAACACTGTCTTCTGGGTTATGACATTGAGTACTTTCATATGTGAGTAGGAACACATAGGACCTTCAAAACATGGTACTCACCCATTACATTGTCCTCAGTGCCATAACCCAGAGAAGCACACAGTGAGTGAAATGTCTGTTTCCTGCACACCCAGCCCTTCTTTTACACCCTAATTGCATTCCTGAAAATGTATGCATAAATCAAAAAGGCAAAAACCAGTGTGATATTCCCATCAGAAATAAGAGGTCAGAATAAAAGAATGCAGCCAGCCACATGGCATGAATGAATATGAGACAGCACAAATTCAGAAGTGGTGTAAATTGGCAAGGGGTGTCATAGCAACAAAAGAGGGGGGCATTAAACAAGGGCTGGGTGTATTCTTGAAAGTATACATTATAACTTATGTCTACTGTCCTTTATTGCTAAGATATAAAAAACATTTTATGACACACTTGTAATCACAGAATTCATATGAAAATGGTTTAAGTTTCATTGATGATAAGGTGTGAAGGACTCACATTTTATGGCACACTTGTAATCACAGAATTCACAGGCAAATGGTTTCTCTCCAGTATGCATTCTGGCATGCCTCTTGAGATCTGAACTTGTCTTAAATGCTGATGGGCATGACTCATATGGACACACAAATGGATTATCACCTAAAAATAACCAAAATGTTTCACTTCTGCCATAAATAATCATCTAATAAAGAAAGGAATGTAAGTACAGAGTCCTAGCTCAAGACCTTTCTTGGAGCTCAAATCCAAACAATAACAGAAAGTAAGTATTTCAAGGAAACACATTCAGAAACACAGCCTAACAGGTGCACGCTTGTCAACTTTCAGCAAGGCTAATGTTGTAATTGGTTGGGATTTATGAAAGAAACTTAGACTGAGGTTACAGGAAGTAATTTGAAAGTCAGTATAATTACTCTGTGATGTTACAAAAAGACAAATTCCAGAATTTTGAGAGAACAAGGTTGTGTGACTGGTAAAAAAGTAAAGCTGTCTGTGATGCCATGAAGGCACATGGGGGAGTAGAAGTATAGCTCCACTCAATCTTAACCTTGGCACTTGAAATGGTAAGTGGTCAAAACAAACAGAAAATATATCCCCTTTACATAAGTATTTAATTTAAATCATAAACGTTCTACAAGTGCTTTAGAATATACATTTCAGTCCTCATGAACCATTTTGAAATCTTACTACTGTAACACTGACGTTGTTTTCGATTTTGAACAGTTTTTTTTACTATCGTTCAGATGTATCATTTATGTATCAAATGATTTCTATGATACAGGATGTGTAAAAGTTCATAAATATAAGATTAAAAAATATAAAATACATTATGAATACAATAAAAATTATAAAATCAACATTGCCAGGTATCATATGTAGTGTGTTTTTATATTAAGAATAATCAGTCATGACTCTTAATCAGCATAGCTTCTCAAGATGTCATTACCCTGGGAATGGGCATTCTCACTCTTCCATTCCCACTTGAACCAAACTGAGCTTCATAACCCAATCCAATTAATATCACACACAACAAAACACACTGAAGTCAAAGAACAGTTACAATAACTTGCAACTTCTGATCGATCTGAAAAGTGAAAGGGTGGGCCATAAGGTCTAAAAGCAGATACATGTTTGTACCTGTATGGGTCCGTAAGTGAACTGTAAGTTGAGATGAATCCCTTGACCGGTATGGACATATCTGACACCTGGAAATAAAAATATTCAAAACATTTAAATATCACATCAAAGTCATACTGTAAAAGTTTTTAAAAATTTAATATGCATACAAAACATACACAGGATATTCCACATGACTAATAAAAGTTGTGAATTCAATGGCTCAGATACTGAACAAACAACATGTGAACAGAATTCATACAGCCTATATTTCTATTGCATGGCAGCAGCAGCAGCTCCAGCTGCTGCTGCTATCTATCATCAGATATCAGGCTTTTGTTTATGGGGTGACTGGCCTCACATCAGATACACCTGACTTCCACTAGACAGTGGCTGAACCATATAGCCGATATTTTGATTCAAAGAAATATTTTACACCAATATCAAATATATACTCACTTGTATGGACGTTCATCATTATGGATGCGCATGTGTTTACGTAAACTGCCACTGTCTACAGTGGCATAATCACACTGGTCACAGTGATGAGGTTTTACACCTGAATGTATGCGTAAGTGCATCTGCAATTTGTCACCTCGGCTAAATGACCTTTTACATGTTTCACAGTGGAATGGGCGCTCACCTGGCAAACAGATTCATAAGTACATTGATCTTGGTCATTCATTAATATTTTTGTACATGAAGGGTGTATTCCTAAGTGCAAATGTTGCACAGCCATGTTATGAAACACTGTTATAATAAATAGCAGCTCTCAACCTGGAGAACTTCAGGATACAGCTCTCTCTCTCTCTCTCTCTCTCTCTCACACACACACACACACGCGCGCACGCACGCGCACACGCGCGCCATCAGACATCAAGTCTGCTCAAATGATTTACAGCAGCACTGGCTCTTCCACGGGCAGTCTCCCTGGCTGTTACATATAGTCAAATGCCAGAAGGATGAAGTCACTAATTGGTTGCATATTCATACCCTAGACCAGATCTTGAAGATGGGAAAAGGCCATCTTTGTCCATTGCTTGGTTCCTCTGTTCACACTTTTTCCAGTGGTCATCTATAGCCCCAACTACAGCAACTGAATCTTGAGATAAAATACAGCATATACACATACAAAAACTGGGCAGCAAGGCCAAGGCTCTGCTACCTAATATATGGCAATAGTTCTTATTCCATATGGTCAGTTCATTGTTAGATGCACTTCTCTTACAAAAGTGTCATGCAACTGATGCATAACACAACGTGAATTCATGTGAATATATAAACATATTGTTATTCTGTACATTATATAAGTTATGTTCATTATTCTTTCAAGCTTCCTTTGTGCAATGTACTTAAAACAGTGTAGATCTGTAGAACAATGAAAACTCAGTCCAAGCTTCAATTGCTGTGGCCAGTTCCGCAGCCACTTTTGTGTACACAGACTTCCAGGTTTCACATGCAAGGAATTTCTTAACCAGATAAATTGCTCTCAGTGAACACTCCTTACCATAGTGTTAGTTAACAGGGAAACTGCATACCAAAGTACCATGTAAATGAAATTCTGAGAAACCAGATGTACAATAGAATCACAAAAACACGTCATCTATATTACGGGCACTAGAATTATTCATAGTAAGATGAGGAAGGAATGTGACATCATGCAGTTTAGTAGACAGGTACCAATGTTTTACACAAATCTGCTGCTTCCATTTTCTGGGTATAAAGAACAATGGAAACAGCACACACTTTGAAAATGTTGAGATACAGCATATCTGCCAAACTACATGATGTTACATCCTTCCAGACAGCAGTCTATGTAGTTACCCCATGAGAACCTCACATTTCTCTTGTTGAATAAATTAATTACCAACAAAAATAATCCAAGCAAAACTCTGAAAAATCACATGTTAACAAGAATATTCAGTGTTGCTTTTGAATAATTCCAGCAGAACAAATAAGCAGTATAATACTATAATTCAGAATTATTTTATGCATGGAGAATACTTACATTACTATAATCATGCCAGAATAATTTCACAGTAATTTACAAGTCAGGTGCCGAAAACTGAAGATTTATGAACTTCCTGGACTTAAATTATTTTTGGTCATTCATTTAATTAAATGTAATATAAAAATAATTGCTCACCTGTCTTTAAAATATAAACAGAAAAATGTGACATTTCTAACCACACAATCATCCCACATGCTAAAAAAGCCATGCCATCTGTAATCAAGACAGCCTAGTTGTACCTGTGTGTCGTCTCATGTGGCGAACTAAATCTTTCAGGTAGCATGTAGAAAAGCCACAACCATCAAATGCACAATCATGTCGCTTCTTTGAACGTGATCTGGACATTAGAGATAGTCCTACTGCTGGGGAAGAGATGTTAGCTGTGCCTGTGGATATTGAACAAGACATGGATGATGCAGCAAGTTTCAAATGGTCTTCAGTCATGTCTTTTCCACTTGCCTGAGCCCAGAGTTTGTCTTTTAACTCCCAGGGCACAATTTTCCTTGCTGTGTTTCCAGCAGGCAGACTTCCTTGTGTGTCTTCACTTGCTTTACTGCTACAAACATGTTTCTGTTCAGGTTCCAATTCAAGTGCTACTGCTTCTCCTGGGAGATCTATGGATCGGAGGTCTAAAGATTCCCTTGACTGTGACACAATCATTTCACTGTCCATATTTCCTAAAACAAGTATGGGTGCTGCAGAAAAGAAAAACACATTTAAATAAACAGTGAGCCAATAAATCTATCAAAATTGAGTAAATAAAAAACAAAATACTTTGACACTGTCACAAAACATAATGTGACACTGATTTTAAAAATGTGGGTGTTGAAAAATACATCAACTAAAGCACATGTCTAAAATTACCCTCTGAAACACTACTTTACCCTTTCTTGCTTTGTTGTATTCCCATTCTCTTCTTTTTCTGTCAACCCCGTTTGCTTCTAACCCCCCCTCTTGCCTTTTAGAACTTGAACTTGTGCACCTGGCTGTCATGGTCAATATCTTGTTAGCCCTCCAAGTGGCCGGTCCTCTGTCAGGTACAAAAGGATGCTATTTCAACTTTTTGGCACTAAAAATTTTTTGGGACCAGATAGCCTAATTGGTTTTTATGCCACCACTTACTGTGAGCTTGTGTTTTTGTAGTTCTGCCCAAACAGTTACAGTATTTTTAGTTCTGGCATGTATTTGTTGTGGACCAGAGTGTTGTTTTGCCAGGTGTTTCTTCATGTTGTGATGTTCTGGACATCCCTAATAAGCCATTACTCTGTTCATTCACAAGGGCAGACAGCTAAATAACTTTATTGGTATGTTCAAACCAGGAAATTTTACAGATAGCCATTATTCACCTGTTCCTGCTATCCCTTACAGTGCCTTGTCCTGTTCTCTTGGTGTGTAGCTAGTGACTTTGTTTGTGGTTTGCTATTATGTTGTTTAATTAACTTAATTTGATAAGAGATTTTACTTGACTCTATATTTTATGTAACCTCAATTTAGTTCTGTTCACTCTGTGTGGTGGGATGATCCCTGTTATTACATTTCCACCTGTCATCTGTCTGTCAGTTGCATTGTTGATGTGTGTGTAGGCAGGTGGAAGCTCCACCACTGCTGTTACAATTTTCCTTTCATTATGCCATGTGCTTAATGTTTTGAGTGTGTAACCTTTTATCATGCAGTATTAACAAGAGTCTGCATACCAAAAGGGCAATAGAAAATATCACTGAATCATACAAAGTTAAGACTAATGAAATTCAACAATTATTACATCACTGATGTTTGCATGCTGCATGCCTAGTGCTATTTAGTTTAGTTTCAATATGTTTGTTATGAAATCTAAATAGTCGGCCTATGAAACAATACATAAACATAAAGTTTGCAGAATGATGATTATTATTAATATCCACTGGTGCAAAAGATGCACTGCATTACAGTGCTGCAACAGAACAGAAAGTGTCAAATGAAATGTACAACAGAAACAGGATGTGAAGGAGATAAATTTGCTTGAGAGGCAAAATTTTTTGTTTACTTATGAATGTAAGGTGTGGTATGTAGAAAGGTGGAAGACAGTTGGAATATATTTCTCTTCAGAAACATAAAGCTAGCTATTAGAACATGGCAAGATTTATCAGCATGAAAACAGAATTAAAAGCAAACCTGTTCTTGCATGAGGCATATTTGTATGGGTTGATGTGACATTCTCATTGGCAAGCTGGTTGGCAAGAATTGTTGCAACTGCTTCTTCATCAATCTGAAATTCCCGTCTAGATTGCTGCGGCATAACAATAGCCTGCATTCCTCCTGAATTACTGGTAATATTTTGCTGCTGCATTGTTGCTTGCTGGTCATTCTGGATCCCAAGCAGTCGAGATCGAAGTATGTGAGAGTCGCCATTTTCTCTGCATGACAATGTATGCCTTGAATTTCCAGGCTCAGAATGAACTGACAAATCTGAGCCACCAACAATGACTTGAAATACTGGTGGTCCTAGCGGAGAAGGAGAAGTTGAATCTTCACCACCTGGAGAAGGTGCAGTGCTTAAGTAATCCAGAGGGGATTGTCCCAGTAACAGGGGTGCAGCAGCTGGAGGTTTCTGAGTATTTCGAATGCATCCTGCATGCTTGTGGGCCACAAACAGGTTAATGTCTGAGAAATTCTGCTTGCACATTCCACATATATGCACATCTTCTTGGTTTGTAGACAGTATGTTTTGAAAATGTGGTGACACACCAGAAGGAAATTGCACTGTCAAAACAAAAGAAGAGTATATTACATTTTATCTCTAATAAAAATAATTGATTAATAAAAAGCATAAAATAGCTTTCATCTTCGTATCTGTGTATGACCAATGTGTACAGGTTTCCATTAAGTGTTGGTATTGTACTTACCTAATGTAATGGCAGTGTACTGACAGCAGAAGTGTTGATGAGGATATTCTTGGATAGCAAGATGAGACAAATATAGAAGTGAGTGGAACTGATTGAAATGGATGCTCCCTAACCTTCAACAGTGATTCAGAAGGTGCCAAAACAGAAAATGATAAGCAGCCCAATCAAACATGTGACAAATGAAAAAAACTATGCTTATCATTCTCATAACAATAAATCTAATGGTTGTGAAAAAAAACCTTAACACTACTGCAAATCATTGTGGCAGATGTATAGCTCAAAATAAAATAGAAGAGTCAAAATCTTAAGATGATATGAGTAACCAGACAATGCTAGCAGCCAAGATCATTGGAAATTATCAGTACAACCAAACTATATGACATAAATTTATCACTAAACATTTTGGAAATATTATCTTTCATGATTGGTACAAATATGTCTCAAAACTTAACAAGACATATTAAATTTAAAAAAAAACTGTAATAAGTAAGAATTCTCAATTAATAATAGCTGCAGAGGTATAAAATAGTGTGTGTCAAAAATGTCAAAAAAAAAAGAGAAAGAACATCACACACTGGAATAATGTATGACATGATCCCTCATCCACAAACAAGCAAAGTACAAATAAAATCTCACAGACAAATGAACTGGTCATGAGCCACTACAGCTGTTACCTAGCAATAATAAAAAAATCTCTAAAATAAGACAGAATTTGTGCCAAATTAAACAGGTTAAATATGAGCTAAGAAAAATCTATTCTTCAGAGGACTTAATAAGCCAACATCAACTGCGTAGAGTGAGAAAATACATGTGATGTTTTGACTGAAGGTCTATTATATTTTTATTAAGTCAGCATCACTCTACAGTACATCTTTCAATTTGTTATTATCCTTGTTTTAGTAGGAAAATATTACTTAGGTGTAGATTTTGTTTACATTGAATTTGTTGAACACAACTGCAAAGTTTATCACCATTGCTCAGCAAGTTAAATTGCAGATCTAGATTGACAAAGTATAAGAGAAAATGCTGTTATAATTAAATATTTTATATTCTACTCAGTTCTTCAGCTCAGAATTACACATTACACCAATGTAGATGTGGAAAACTTCTCACCAAACTTGATAGTTATTAAATCAAGAAGGATGAGATCAGTAGGACATGTAGCATGCATGTAAGAAAGGGGGATGCTACAGCATTTAGTTAGAACACCTACAGGAAAGGACTCTTTGAAGACCTATGCAAAATGTGATAATGATATTGAAATGGATCTCACAAAATAGGATGAGAGGGTGTGGACTGGATTCATCTAGCTTTGTACAGTGACCAGTGGCAGGAGCTTGTCAACATGGTAATGATCCTTCAGGTTCCATACAGTAAGGGGAATTTGCCTGGCTGTGGACTGATTAGGTCCGAAGAAGGACTGTGTTCCTGGGAGGTAGCTGAAATTATGAATATCTTTCTAAAAAAGTCATGCTTCAATTACATATTTATTTAGAAATAGAAGTATACATAAAGTTTGTGCATTTGTTCTAAGTGAAAACAACAGATCACTTAATTATTAAATTATTTCAAAAGAATGTAAAAAAAAATATTATAATCTATAATAATTAATATAAATCTATACAGTAACCATATTAGCAGGAACAAACAGACAACTGTTATGTCTAGATTCATTGCTCAAACTAGATTCCTCTGCTTCGGAAGGGTTGTTGCTGATTAATATGACAGTAATTCAGCACTGCTGCTCCACTGAATTATTGGGATAGCTTTTCACAACTTGATACTGCAATGTCAGAAGACACTAACAGCATATGTAGTAAGTCTTCCAAGGAATTTTGATTAACATTTTTTGTGAACAACCACCAGATCTTCTGCAATCCTTACTCATGCTTCTTAAGTGTGTTCAAATACCTGTCTTACTGGCAAGATTACTGGTTTTATTATTCCCAAACAATGAATCTGTGCCTATTTAGATGTACTGACTGTTGAAGCATCCATAATTTCATCAGAATGGGAGTTAGTATTGGCATATTTCATTTCCCACCTTGAAATGTACAAGCACTTCATAAGAAACATTAACAAACTGTTCCACTGTGTGATCTAATAATGTCTGCAGTTTGTTTTCTGCAGATTTCTCAGTGATTTTCAGGGTATCTTTCTGAGGGTGTTTACATTAAGCTTCCTCAAGCACATGATTATGGAGAATAAATAATTGCCTGCTGATATTTTGATTGAAACTGGATTTAAATATCTTGCTGCTTTCTTATGGAATACAAAGCCACAGTTTCTTCTCAGTTGTAAATAACAGGATCCAGGTTGGGTGATCAAAATGCCTTCTTGAACTTTGTTGTTCTTTGAGGGAAAAGCAAAATGTGACATCCCTTTTCCACGTCCAACAGAATCACCTTCTTCTTAATTTTTGTAAATGTACTTCTGTTAGAACACATAATTCTTTAATAGTCCTTGTACTCAGCCAAGACTTTTTTCAGTGATCACAAACAGAAGATGACTTTTCCAACATGATGCAGATTTCACTGCTGATTATGTCTGTAAACAACAATCCATCCACTAGCAATTTAGAATTTTTCAACAAAATTTGTTTCTTTTTCTGTGACTCAAACTGCGTCTTGTCAAAATGTTACTGTAAATCAATGCAGTGTTAATGTTTTCAGCACAGTTTTCAAGCTCACATAATATTTTAAAACACAGTGAGCACCTCTGTTATAGTTAGCCTATTTTCACCAGACATCAAATAGGACTTCTGCAGAAACTAAACACTTGCCTGGAGGAGGTAAAAAGAATAGCTGCCTGACAGTAAATACAGATTTCACGCAATCACTGCTTTGTTGGTTTACATTCTACAAAAAAAATTACCTTAAAAACAGTTGCACAATTTTTAAATTCTCTTAAAATACCCAATTTTAGAACCCAAGATCAAGTGGCACTACTGCCGCTGCCACCTCACAAATTCATGCCATGTTGTAATTAACAAGTGATGGAAGCTAAAAATGGCCTCTAATGGCATATTGTGCACAAAAACTTTGAGAAAATTGGTCACCACAGTTCCAGAGATTAAATAGGAGTATGGAGACATCATGATCAAGTAATCTCACATTTTTCCTCCAGGAAAGAAAGTAGTATAAAGATGAGGATTAAGTGTTAAAGACCAAGGCTCTAGACTGCAACTGAAATCCTGGCGAACAAATATAAAACACTGAAGTACAGTAATTATCATCAGTACAGACAAGCACAGTGTTGAAAGTGATAGTAAGATGTGAACATGTAAGGTTGGGCTATGGATATTACATAAATATTTGGTGATTTCTGTTGAGATTACTACCAGCAAAGAATTGCAGTATTTCTGTGTGTGTGTGTGTGTGTTTATATATATATATAATGCTGTGTTATTTGCAAACAAAAAGAGATTAATACAATATGACAGAAATTTACTTATGCTGATGAACAATTACTCACAAAACCATCCTTTATATGAACATAGCCATAACATAAATTTAATGGCTGAATACAAAAAGTTTACTAGACAGTTTTAAGTGTCAGTGCAAAAAAGCAATAATGTTAGCACAGACAATTTTGACAGTCATGTGACTGCACGAAACTGCACTTTCATCGATATTTTTACCAAATGATAACTATGGTAATGTGTCCTACATAGAAAAACAGGTGAAAATGAAAAATTAAATGATACAGTTATGTGACGTGCATCACTCTAGGTTCAAAACACCTCACCTATATTTGTAATGTCCTGAATTAATGTTTACTGTATTCTAAATTCTAGTTCTTTCATACCAGTCACTACATTTTTCATCATACACATGTGCCATTTTCAGGAGATTTATACATTGCATGCACAGTGATTCTACTTATGATTTGTTACTGTCATCCACTCATTTTATTAAAACTTTCTGTCCAGCACAACAGAATATAGCGTAAAAGTATAATTGGACTTTATTCATTGCCCTGTTTCCTTACACAAAAACTGCAATATTTAAAGAATGTAATAACTTTCCATCATCAATATATGTGTAATTCTTACACTGTTAGGCCAGTAGGAAGAGCTAATCTCATGCCCTCTGCCAGGAGGCCCAACACGAAAGGAATTTCTTCACATTGTTCCCACCTCAAGACAGACATAGCACACATTTCTGATGGTTTCTAAACACAGGAGTACAATGGCGTACAAAGTCCAGATACCTAGCTTTAAATGTTTTGTCATACCTTGTCAATTAACTTTAATCCAAGAGCTTAACCATTCCTTCCTTTTCTCGTATGTAACATTTAAATTGCCTTAACAACATTCTTCTAATATACTATACCGTTTATCTGCATGTTACATCAAGAATTAAAATATATTAGCCACTTTATGATTAAAGTGCAACTGAACTCTTGTACTAAAGATTCCTCAAAACTGAATGGCTGTTGGGATGTGCATCCACAACAGTACAGCAATTAAAATGCTGAAACTGTTCTATCCTGTAGATCAGTGGTTTGCAAACTGTGCCCCATGAAACAGTGGCATTCCACAAGCCAGACTGAGGTGTTCTGCTGGCAAGTCCATTAGAAAGGGGCTGAGTTCTAATGGACCCACCAGAGTGGTTCTTCCCTTCCCCGTTCCACTTTAAGACTGGCTGATCCAGCCTCTCAAATATTGTGGGTGTTGAGTCTTAGATGATGGGCAATGTCAAATATTTTAGTCACAGCCAAGGTCATATACCACTGTCATAATCCTTTATAGCTGATCTGCATGTAAGAAAAACTGTTCCATTTTCCAGTGATGGCACAGAGAAAATCAACTTTTCACATTCTGCAGGCAGCAGCACAATGTTCAAGTAATCCACAAAATGAAGATGTTTTGAAACTCTGCATTGCCCTAGCTTATCTATGTTGTACTAAAATGTGCAAATGTAGACATACGTAATATTTTCAATCATCAACCATTAATACTCTATAACCCAGACAGTGACAGTCATTATCTAGACAATGTATTATCTGTGCTTTAAGAATGAAAATGCTTCATTTTCATATTCATTCGTCTACCATCCACGCTGTATGGTATACGACACAAGAAGCATCCATCACTAAATAAATCCCAGTCTACAGTTACGTTAAAAATATTTTGGTGCATACTATCAGTACAGCATGCAAACAGAGGTTTGCATGCTGTACTGATAGAATTCTTGTGGGAATTTATGACTTTTGTCTCCCATCATAAAATTTATTTTTCTGGTTACCTCAAAGTGATCATACCACAGTTAAATGTAGGCATGCATATACATATGAACAGGTTCTAGGACATAAATCTTAAGACACCGCATGATGGTTGTGTGGGTGTGTGTGTGTGTTAAAGCCAGAGAAACAAAGGAGAGTAAAAAAAAGTCAGTACAAACAGTGAAATGACAAAAATTCCAAGTATTCTTGAATATGACGGCGTGTCAACTAGTAAACAGTTACTGACGTTTCGGAGGAATTTGCGGCCGCTGTCTTCAAGGTCTAAGTAGTCATATCACTCAAAACTTGCACGAACATGGCTGTAAAGAACCTCGAACCTCGCAAATACATATCAGCCTGAAAACTATGACGTGTGATCATAAATGATGTCTTCGTAACGTTCATGGTAAATTTAAATCTACCAAGCCGATCACATTCTAAATAAGCAAGGTTAAATACGGACAGTCATTCACCTTTAAAGCTTCTATTCTTTAGTTACTGAATTTACATGTCCAGGAAACAAACATAAAACAAGTAATTGCAATAATACAATATTTTTTATTAATATTAAATATGCATACTGGATACTGAACAGTAACAAAAATGCATACGATGACAAGTGTTTCAAGCAGCATAACCTTCTACTAGTCACGCCGTTCTACACAATCATAACATTAAGAGGGCCCCCAAGCAAGCACATTAAAGATATGCCCAACTGCGTGTCACATTCTCTTTAAATGTGTTTTCATTTAAATGAGTGAAATTATTTACCATACACTTGTGATCCAGCCGTACTGATAGGTATGTTCATTTCGTTAGTCTAATGTGCACTTATTATGAGACATCGAAATTTGCGAATATACGCCTACTTCGTCACCATTAGAAACAGATTACGACCAGCTGAGATGTCAACACGCGAAACATGGCGCACGCATTGAGCTGGGTGTTTCAAGATGGCTGGATTAGGATGTAACGTGCTAGGTTATTTACTGTCTCTCCGCGTGGCACCTAATGTCGTAAAGGAAAGGTAGATTATTTACCATACGCATACTAAAGCATTCAAATTTGCGCTAATCATGATTGGTTGCCATTGCGCTGTTGAAATAGAAATTACTAGCAGATGTATTATCCAAACTAACCACCAGAATATCTGCTCTGCACGCAACGTGTACCTGTTGCAGTGGATACGCACACGTAAAGCGTAGGAGGATAGAGTGTATAAATTGTCACAAACTGTTGTATTTTTGTGTGTGACTGTGTTTCTACGAAAGGCCGCAATATATCTGGATTGAGTGTATTAGTGTAATGATTAGGTTACGGGCAAGAGAGGTTTTTTGTTTTCGGGACTTAAACCAGCTTCCGGACTCACGCATCCTCATTTAATGGGTACCGGCGCCTTTTCCCCCGGGGTAGAGGGGTCGGAGCATGAAGCTGACCACTTATCTCCACTTAGTGCTGAGACTAAGAATGAGTAGATCTGTACCTTCTCACCTGTCCCTCGTCCTTCATTGTGATTGAAGGAACAACTGTACAAAAGTCCGAATTGCAGCGATTTTGAATATTGGGCATGATCACTTTCTTCATGTCATCTGGACAGTAATGTAACAAAATTTAATGTACAAAGTAGTACAGTGTAATCAAAATTGAGAGTAAAGTGAAGAATCAATGACAGCCCCAATCACCATGAAACATTCCACCTGTATGTTCTTTGTGGATGTTAATATGTTTAATAGATCAGTTGGTAACTGTACCTTATGCATATAATAAAGGAAAACTAAACTACAATAATACAGTGCAGTAAGCTACTTACAGATGAACAGAAAATGCTCATGACTAAGGAAAGGAGTATTGTATCATTCTCATTTTGTGGATCCTTACAGAATTACAAAATTAAGTGCTGTAATGTGATTTGATGTACTGATTACATCAGCTGACTTATTTAGAATATGAGGATTTCAGTCTTATGGTATGTCAGGCTGCATTTTTTGGTGAGTTCGTTTAAAATGTCAAAAACCACTTACCCATTGACACAGTGTCACATCCCAGAAGACAAGAATTTTAAACTGCACTGTCATGAAAACCAAAATACATATTTGGAATGTGTTGGGATAAAACTTCATTAACATTTCTGTAGGTTAAAATTTTTCTTATAAATTTCCTGTTCAGAATGATTTGAAACTGGGAAGTGCTATATTGCAGTTACTTTCAATTCACTTTGGAAATGGAACTGAATGAAGTACCTCTGCTACTGGTTAAACCAATGGTGAGATCTGAGATTTACACAGTGGTGAAAATTAAGACTGGTGTTCTCTGTTGTGCCACTGTGTAATTCAGTAGGTGTTTGCCAATGTTGCAATGAAGCCTGCTGGAAGCATGTTCCTCCAACACTGTGAGAGATGCAATTTTTTTAAAATTTTTATTGCCTGCAGAAATATTCTATGAAGAAGAACATACTTGGTGTTAGAAACCAAGAAACATTGTGACATAAGAGGAGACACAGATGAAACTAAATTTATTTTTGTTGATCATACCAGAACGCAGAACAGTATTATAATGGAATTAATAATACATTAAATTGTTTGAATATTTGTAATAACTATAAAATATGGTGCTGCCTATATGATCTTCAGTCAGGTTTAGCTCTTAGTTGCTGCTACTTGTTAGCTTGTTTTAGAGCTGTTTTTTTAAGTGAAAATATTAAAGGAACATGATGAAGGGTTATTAGTTGTGTGTCTGTCCTGAGTCCTATATAAAAACATAATGAATTATACATGTATTTTGTCTTCTGTTTCATATGGTTGTGAAATGTGTTGGATGAATGGGAGACTGGGGGTGTTCAGATTTCCAGACTTTCAGACTGGAGAAGTAAAAAATAAATAGTAGGAGAATACTATGTAATGATGCTTCTCAAACTTGTACTCATCACTAAAAACTGTTAGAGAAGTCAAAGTGAGAAGGATGAGATAAATGAGACATGTAGAAATGCATGTAGAATTTTTGTAGACAAACCTTTGTTTGGATTGCCTGTACATAGGCAGGAAGTAGCATTAAACTGGATTTCAGAAACTTAGATTGTAAAGATATGGCCTTGTTTAGAATAGGAACTATTGATAGGCCATGTAAGTAATGATGAGTCTTTGATTCCTATGGAAATGGGGAGTTTTATGACTAGCTGTAAAATTACTGTGGGAAGACATTGTACTCTGATAGGATTGCAGTGAAAATAACATATAGCCTGATAATATATCACTCCGTACAGGTAGCAGGATCACTTCTGCATTGGCCTGAAGTTTCACTTGTGGTGTGTCTATGAGTTACCATTCCCAAAGCTGTTTTTTGGATTTCCAGTATACACAAGTCGCTATTCGTTTCCAGCCAAGTTAATTTCTGTAGGTTAGAAAGGTCATATTGAGTCTGATAACTATATGAAGAAACTAAACCAACAATTAGATATGTTTCACACTTCCTCAGTCCTGTTGATCCGAGTTGTGAAACTATTTCCAGTCAATTGCCTGTATTTGCAATTTGGTATTCTACACTGGCCGTGATTGTGTCTGTGACTACCGATCGCAGATACCATCCATATCATGAAGCCATTACAGACAGCATGAACATCAGATATCTATATGTTTTTAGTTGGTCAGGAACTACAGTCAACTAAAAATCATAAAACTAACTATTCTCCTACTTTCTGTTTAGTGTCTGTTGCCTTTTCCAACAACAAGTAAGAGGAGCGAAACATTTGAACTACCCGAGACTTCGAAATCCCATCTGGTTTGTGAGGAAAGAGAGGACAGTAAGTCTGGCTGATAGTGCATATTTAAATATAACATATGTGGTCAAACAGGTTGCAAATGAAAGAGATATTTTTAAATGTGTATTTGTTCATGCTTACAGAAATATGAAGAACACTTGACACCAGAAAATAAGTCTTTCATCAAAGAAGTTATTCATGATAAATATGGCCCACCAGCAATAATTGGAGGTGTCAATACCTACCAACAGAGCCCACTTAAACTTCAACCGATGGAGCGAGGTTCTTGGTTTCCTGGTTGCAGAAGAACAGGTGTAATTGCCCGTAAGATAGGCATATATCCAATGTGGCTTAAAGATGGTACCAGAGTTCTCACAACCTTACTACATGTGAGTTTTATACATCAGCCATTTCATTACCCTAGTACAAAAAATTAACAACTCTAAAAATAATTATACCAATGATGACAACAAATCTGTAATACTACTCAAACACATCTTTGTTCTCAGCTTTGCAATGTTGTACACTGTTACATGTCACAGAACTTGGTGTGCTGAGTTCAGCAATGAAAATAATTCAGAAATAAGCTTCCATATTTAAATGCACGCAGATTCAGTACTGGTGGCTGTATGTACTGTGTGCGTCATATGGTAAATCTGTAGATTGAATTCTAGGAGCAGCTATCACAGTGAAGGCTTTTGTGTCTTTTTCTTCATTGTTAGAGCGTGATCATATCACATAATAGGCCAATAATTATTTGCTGTGATTACAGTAGTAATTCCGACAAATGTGGGTGTGGAATGTTTCTTTCTCTAATGAAGTATCACCATATAGTTTTCACTGTCTCTGCTGTATATAAATCCTGGGCAACACAATGTAAATAAACACATTTATTCCTGCATATGTGACTATATTTGACAATACCATGTTTCGTGTACTGGATTCTTCCTCCTCTTACATCTTTTCCATTCATAATCATACTTCAGTGCTATAGAATTTATTGACTCAGTAAAATATTAAATAAATCAAGAAATAAAAAATGTTGCTCTGATCAATTCCCTGGGAAGGCTGGAGCTGTATCACGTAGGTAGCCTGCATCTATTGGGAATTTACAGCCCATATGCTCCCAGTAGTTAACTTTCCTTACAGTTCATAGGGGAGTCTTGAAAGTGCTGAATTTTGGCTTCTCAGTAAGCCTCACTCCTTCTGAAAATATGAGCAACTTTTTTGAATACATCTTTCAGCTGCTGCAGCAAATTTGGATTTCTTCACGCATTCAGCAAATGCTGGATGTATTGTAAAATGTATCTCATGTGTATTTTCTTTTGATGAAGAATGTATATGATGAGTATTAATTTTTTAATATATTTTTATATTTTGCTTCATTTTTCCAGAGTATATAGAAAGTACTAGTGAAATTTGTTCCTTTTTTGTTGCCAGTTTTTATTATACATTAACATTAATGGTTGTGAGCCATATGTATGGCAGAGTGAGCTGGGTTCATGCTAAGTTTTTTATATTTAAGGTTGTGGATAATCATGTTATCCGTTACATCCCACCAGAAGAATTTCATCCTCCACGAACATCCATAAGGAATCCCAAATCTAAACGACAGCTTGGGTGTTTACTTGTTGGTGCTGAAAGTGCAGACCCACAAACAGTATGTACATATTATAAGTTTGTTATGTATAATCTTAGAGTGTGCCATCCCTGTTGTGTTAGGTCAATAATACATAGCTGTAGTGTGTACGTATTCATATATACATACAGTCATGAACACAACAATATTACAATTAGTAGCAATATATAAGATACAGCTACATGTTTCGGCCCTGTATGTAGGCCATCTTCATCTGATGATGGCCTACATACAGGGCTGAAACATGTAGTTGTATCTTATATATTGCTACTAATTGTAATATTGTTGTGTTTGTGACTGTATGTATATATAGATATATACATGCTACAGCTTTGTATTGTTCTGTATAAATTAATTTATTTTATATAAATTACAGTTTTAACTAGAAGGAACTTCATACAGTAAGTGTGATATGTACTAGGGTGGAAAGGAATTATTCATTATATCACATATTCTTCTCTGGCCTGGTTTGCTGTGATCCCATCAGGATAACTCTGAATCCTTCTGAGAGCCAGTCTAAGTAGTAACTAACAGGAGGTACACATTGAAAGCCAGTTGCAATGACCCTGCCTAAAAAGTTTTCCCACTTAGATAGAATAATTTAATTCCAAAATTTTCCCATGTGATTAACCTATATGTTGCCTGTTTAATGTACTTCCTTTTCAAAAGGGTTTCCTGTCTAAGATGCACAGAAACTTCATGACATAACAAATTTTTCACATGTTTAATATGTTGTCATATCAAAATCTTGAACAGTTTTCCATTTGTTAAATTTTTTACCAACTTACAGTAAAGAAACAACACTCTCAGGCCATAAAGATTTATCCTAAAGTTATTTACACCATAGATCAGAGGAAAAGATAAAAACTCACAGTCAGTTAGTAGAAATGTGTAGCAGGAAGTTATGTCACATTTCATCTGTTTTCATACATTCATGTCACACAGTGTGACACATCATCATTGTCTGTGTGTAATTTTTTATGTCAATCAGCATGGGTTTAAAGTAGTGTTGTGACTAGGTGTTTTAACTTTCCATTCCTGTGAAGTAGCCAGTGTGCAAAATTTATACACCTTGTGTTAAGTTCATATTGTTTGTGTGTGTGCAATCTGCACAGCCATTAATTATTGAACATCTTGTCAGCATAGCTCCTACATCAAAAGCCAGCATAAAACATATAAGATGCTCTCATTTCAAGAAATATTGGACATTATAAACACAGTGAATGCTATTCAGCATTTTCCTCCCAAGAAAATGTTTTAAGGACTTGGCATTCCTGTGTCCATTTAAAGTATGAGGCACTGTAGTCAGTGTGTAAGTGAATGGCTGATAATAGTAAGGTAGAATCAGTATTTATGGTATAGTGCCACCAGAAATGGGTTTAAAATATGTACTCCGTCTGTCACAACTATCTTTTTATTTTATTGTTTTAAGTGTCAGCAACTAGTTTTGGCCTGACTAGGCCATTATTTATAAAAACTTAAAAATGCTGGTGCATATAACTCATCAATATCATGGGATCCCATACACAATCATTATTGTTCTTTATAGTTGATACCATTTATAGTTGTGTTATTTGTAGTAAGTTTTTGAATTCTGTGTTATGAGTACTATACCCGTATTGCTAAAGTACTTGTTGATTGACCACATAACTTTAAAATTGTAAATAGTTCTAAAGATGTACAGTATAAAATGTATTATAAAGATTTTAAGTATAACTTATATATGTAGTCACATTAGTAAAATTGGTGACATTATAAAATTGTTGTATGGATTTTGTCTTCAGCTACTCTACACTAGGTTTAAATTCTGTATATTCTGGTAAAATTGAATACTGGAGTTGTATGTTGTTATACTCTCAGTTTTATTATTTGAGAGCTGGATGTTACATTGTGTTATTTTGGCAGTGTATTAAACAAATCAAAATTGTATTGCGGAAGAAATTAAGAGCAGATTGAGGTCAGGAAATGCTTGCTATAATTCGGTGCAGAACCTTTTGTCTTCCAGGTTGCTATCCAAAAATTTAAAGATCAAGATATATAGAACTGTAATTTTGCCTGTTGTTTTGTATGGGTGTGAAGCTTGGTCGCTGATATTGCGGGAGGAAAG
>Ga0123352_10001442_pt1 | contig 31602 bp, 19 predicted proteins | sample TergutLab28metaG_FD_89700 | JGI IMG/M metagenome (GOLD analysis project Ga0123352, IMG submission 89700) | Labiotermes labralis P1 segment gut microbial communities from Petit-Saut dam, French Guiana - Lab288 P1 | ecosystem: Host-associated > Arthropoda: Insects > Digestive system > Gut ...
ACTATCCTTTATTTTCATGGGTAGTCGTCATTCATTCTCTACATGTTTCGAGCTTTCAGGAAGCTCATCATCAGGAGATCATTTTTCCTGTACAGTCAGCCTCTGGTATAGTGTATAATCTTTGCTGTAGCCCTCCCGTTCTCCTACGTAGGAGATAGTCCACAAATGACATCGTGTTGTTTATTTTTTAAACAAACACAATACACTTCATACACTTTCATCTTTAATATTCTTTTTATATTTTATTTTTTGTGCTTCTCTTCTTTCTAACCACAGCGGTAATGTCCGGCTCACTTCTTCACCTGTGAAGTTCAGACTTTTATTCCGGAAAGTAGAGTGTCGAATACCAGCGACTGTAAGTAAAGTACTACAGCGACTGACAGCGGTCGTGATGTTCATAAGCCTTTGCAACTAAATGCTGAGTTAGCAGTTGGTAGCAACATCTTTACACATCCATACTTTTTCACCACTCATATTAACCTCTCACTTAACTCGATGCCACAGAACTCTACAACCGGAAAATATAGTCAAATAACCTAATAATAAATCAAACATTATAGCTGAAGTTAGAATATAATGAACCTGGCGAGAGGTTTTAAAACTGTGCCTCATTGTGCAGTATATTGACTTTGACACGCAACATGCCGTATACAATTACGCTAGCTTTCTATTTTCTTTACTGCATTTGGCGTACGTCAGTTTAGGAGACAACATAAAAGGCTAAATGTAACGGTTCACTGATGCCTTGTTTTGTTAGACTTTGCCGGCAAACGGACATAAGAAGTGCGAGAACAGGCTTAATGTTACAGACTATGAAGTCTGGACACTATCAACGTGTGAACCGCCTATTACGACAAACTGGTTATTACCTTTGGGGAAGACATTCCGTTCTGTTGTGTAACTATGCAGTAACATATAGTCAGTCAAATACAACACTTTATTACAAGCAAAAATGTGTTACTTACATGAAGTCTACTTACGTAAGTAACATAGTTTTCCTTACACTAAAGTATTGTGATTGAATGACTTTATTTGTCACTACAAACTGCTTACTAATTATCCGCTCCTAACTGCAAGCAGCAACCACATAACACGGCCCTGACTGCAAGAAATTACAAGACAGTCTAAGAGTTCTTTATTGTTGGCATAAATCATCGCTCTCTTTATAGAAGGAGATCCGATGGATTGTCAGGCACGTCTATTAGACGATGAAGACATTTCTCCAAAAATTATATAGGAAACTGAGTATTGTACCGAGGCTCTAAGGTTTTAAAACAGTCGTCACTCTTGGCGATATGCTAACCTTTGAGCATTAGTTACGTAAGCTAACTGTTAGAAGGTAGTTGAAACAATAACGAGTTAAAAGAAAGAACTGAAACTTTGTGCCAATCATTACGTAACGAATTCCTAAGAATATTCACGTTCGACTTAGCTTAAAATTCATACCTGCAGTGTGATGATCTGTGGAAAGATTAAGGAAAAATATAATCTGCAATAGACAGAACTTCTGTAAAGAAGGCAGGAAAATTTGTTGCTTTGTTTCACGTTCCGATATATTAAATTCCAACTGTATGTATGTATGTATGTATGTATGTCGGTTTCAAAACGTCGTTCTACGTTGTCCGACACCTAGACTCCATTGCTTCCTATCTTTCCACTGGCCTTCATTTAGGTTTCTTTCGTTCATGACCTTCCTTATATCTTCCACCCAATTTTTCTTCGGTCTTCCTCGTGTTCTCTTTAAATTCCAACTGTAATGAGAATTTTCGCACCTTACAAAACTCGGTTCCTGCAGACCTCGGGCCACTGTACCGGCGGACAGTTATATTTACACACAAACACTGTTAAGTGTCTTGCACAAAAGTACTGCAGTGATTACGTCAGTTTGATCCGTCCAAAAATTTGTGAAATAGTACTGGGCGGGAAAGACTTCCCCAGTAAATTCCTTTCTTCCACATTCCCCTACTGAAGGCCCACCAACCCCGTTGCACTTGTGATTAGCTCCTCAAGTACTTCCTTTCGAGTACAATCATAAATCGGCAGTAGACAAGTATTCATGTGGTGCCTGTATTTCACATCGCACAGTTTCTTATTAACTCTATTTTTTAAGCATGGCTACGGAACTGCTGTCTAATTTCTTCATTTTCATCTTTTCTCTTCTCGCCGCAACAGACTCATATTTCTGTAACAAACAGCCTGTTGTACGTTTCTTCTATCACAATGTGTTTACCGGCTTATAGTCCTCAAGATACTTCACAACAGAACCCACATATGAGTGTAGCCTATTTAAACTCCAGGTCAGTGACATTAATTTGGATTACATAAAAACAATCGGATACTTGCTTCACAGCGAACACAGTGTGCTTCCGTCAGAAAGAATAATCAGTGAATGCCGTACGTTGAAATAATCGCTGTTTACTGTAACATTCAGAAGGAACATCCAGAGAGAGTTTGTGAGCAAAAGCTGACTCGCCACACTAAACTATGATAATAAATGTGTTTGTGTGTGTGTGTGTTTGTGTATGTGTGTGTATATATATATATATATATATGTGTGTGTGTGTGTGTGTGTGTGTGTGTGTGTGTGTGTGTTGTATCCACCAAAGAAATGACTCTGATCGGACGTATCTCAGATGTTGTCCGGTCAGGGCGTGGATCCGACTTCATTGCTTAGCAGCAGTGAGGGAGTGTGATGGCTATGCAGTGTAACTTTCATAGACTTCCACTGATATTCTTCACTAATAATTAGTAGTTACACACCAGAAAGAGGACACTAATTAAGCACCACTGCTGCCGCCGTACTCGGCAGATGATGGGATGTCTTAACCCAGAGACTGCTTGATTGGGAGTGTCTGAGTAATGCAGCGTGAGGTTTCAAGTAGAGTAAAAAGGATTTACTGTCAACTGACGGGTCCCGCGATCTCTGGTCGCCTTAAGGTGGGTCCACACTTGTAACGTTACAAGTGTGGACCCACCTTTAAGTGTTTAACCTTGTACCACCGGCCGCTCTGATTTCGCGACAGGCGTGTGCGTACAGAGTTCTTAGAACTATTTCCCTTGGCCAGCGTAACATTAAATCTAGAGCTGCAATAAACATACGGCAATACACATCAATAAAATGATTACAACAAAACAGTAACACAATGCACGTGGGCGTAACTATAAAACATATATATATATATGCATATTTTACAACCTGCCTTAACATTAAACAAGTCTGAGTTTTCCATAGCACGTACTTATACGCTCTGTATGACATTAAGTAGCCCTAAGCAGCAGTATCCATACACTGCTAGCTTTTCTATCGAGCGCGTAGTGTTTATGTGAGGCAGGAAGTTAAATTTTAAGTACAGTTCAGGTAAATATATCATGCTTCAAGGGTACTTGTCATTGTGGTGTTTATTGTTTGTCCTCATTACGTGCCAAAATGTACGCGTTAACTCTGTGAAATGCGTTTTGTGTTTAATACACAAACTCTTAACATCTATATATTCTAAGAAAGGTGAAGTCATCTAGCGAGGATGTTAAAAGTGATACGGACAAGTGAAAATGTTTACATCACCACTGTTAGCAGAACAAACACAAACAATGGATGTCCTAATGAAAAGGCAAGTAGACCTGACATAGGCCGCAACTGACAAAATTAGACGAATGTACCCACCTACATTGAAGAGTTTTCTTCAAACACAATAATTAACAAACAATACTTTAACACTAACAACTGTATTGATCGCACCTTCGAAGAAACCTTTTCTTCAAATGGAATATCCGGTTCTGTTGCGGTACAAATATTTAGATATTAAATGCAGTCAAACACAACTATTTATAAAGCAGCCACAAGTTACACATACATGTCTAAAGTTTCGGTTTGAATATATCTAGCCATTTTCAAGTTGCAGGAAAGATTTTCCTCTAAATAAATTTTTCACTGCAGCCTGGGGATGGCTTCGTATATTCAAGCCGAAACATGTAGCCGTATCATCATCATTATCACCATCATCATCAACGACAACAACATCATCACGTAGTTTGTCTTACGACAAGTCCATAGCCAATTCCAAAGCCAGTACTTCACACAGTGCGATCTACTACTTCCTATTTGAAAATCCAGAACCTTCTTGTTTTCTCCAATAGCTGCCTACGTCTTCTTCCTCGTCTTCCCGTCCCTTCTACCTTTCCTTCAATAACTTGTTTTAGAAGACAGTTTCTACGCAAGATATGACCAATCCAGTTAGCCTTCCTTCGTTGTAGGAAGGGATGTTATTTTCCTCCTCGACTCTTCATTTTTCACACGATCCGTCCAAATGTTCTTCTCCTTCCTTCTCTAATAACCCACTTCAGTAATTCCAAGGTGTTTCTGATCTAATTTCCAAAAGTCCAACTCTCGTAACCAAACAAAGCTATGTTCCAAATGTAGCATTTCACTAGTTTGTTCCTTAAATTTCTGTCCAATTCGCTGGTGAAAAGCTCTTCGTCTTCTTTGTTATTCTTGTCGACAGCTGTTCTTGCCATGGCAGGGTTTAATTTCCCGTGTAGCGAAATATATATGAAAACAAAATGTCTGCAGTGTAAGTAGCTGTTTTTCCCAGCTTTCAATATCTAATATAAACAAGAACGAGGCAGTAATCTTGGTTTAATTCTCTTAAGGTCGTGAAAATGGTATCATGCTAGCAACCGTCCATTATCTGGTGTACATTACACTTAGTTACACAACGTTTCTCTAACCGGGCCCACTCTAATCCTCAAGCTTATGCTTCTTATTACACTGACAGATTTTTATTGCAATTTCATTTCATAATAGTGAAGGCGATAGTTGGCATCAAACTCCGGCCGCCCGAATTCTAGTCTAGTACTCTAACCACAAAAGAATACAGGTACAACGACAAATCGCCTGAAGCCAAGATCAACGTCTACTCGCGAAATGTCGTAGATATTAATACGCCTACGAGAACAGAGTCCTAGCACAGTAAAACTTGTTAAACAGTGCGTTGCTCCACATACCTGATTTTATTAAGAAATGAAAACTTATCTTTGTATATAGCAATCATGATATTTTCATCCCTAACTGATGTTACCCAAACAAACTGAACACGAGAGTTAAACAGCTATTCAATCTTAGGAACATATGACTTGAGTACGCACACATACCACAACGAAAGACTGTTTGAAGTTTGTTACATTAGCATTATTCTAAGGCGATCACAAAATTTAGGTTCCCTTGCCAGTTAAAATATCTCTCCAACGACAGATCATCCTGCATGAGGTGTCAGTGGTTTTCCTCAGTCTCCGCTGGAAAATTCTAGAACAAATAAACTGAGTAAACCACGAACACTGCCTTCCACATCCTTTCCAAATTCATCAGACGTCCTGCCTTTGAATCCCATATAATCTAATGTGTCGTTGAGTATATGGGAAATCAATAAATAAATACATAAAGTATGTATGGTTTAACTCGGTTATAATGACCTCGGTTTGAGCGACAACTTGTTTATAACTTTATACACTGAGTGGTACCAACTAATTCACCATAAGGCACGTGTTTTTCTGCCTCGCTTATGAAGACATACATAAAAGCATTTATCTCGGATATAACAACATTGCCAGTCATCGTTTCCAATGTATTTTCCAAGAAGTAGGCAATTTTGAGAATTCTACTATATCATCATCTTTGAAAGGGCAAACCCTCTACGATTTCAGGTAGCTACATCAATTCCAGGCCTGGAAAATGACATTAGTAACGGTAATTCGCTTTGTGTGTAAAGCTGTTCTCTACTTTTCTACTCCTGCAGTTAACAAGAGACTGATAGAGTGACAGCATGGATACAGTCACGAATAAAAGTTATATTTTGAGAGTCGACGGAGAAGTTACAGTGATATGACAAGCAGAACATGTAAAAATGAAAGCTGACGTGTGTCGGGAATTTGGTCTCGTAAAGTCTACTATCCAAATGTTTTGTAAAAAACATATCGAAATTACTAGTGTTTTTGAACAGAACGGATCGAGAACAAAACGACTTCCAAATACTGAAAGACGTGACGACGATGAGGCGCTGTTTAAATGGTTTAAGCAATACAGAAGTGAAACTGTACCATTCAGTTCCCTTCTCATGGTAACTTTTGTTCTCCCTAAATTTTAATTTTAGGCTCTGTACTTTTAGCGCAAACTTGCACGGAACTTTACGGTTACAGAACTGTAATTTTTGTTATATCACAGTTTTGACTGTAATATAAATCTGAAATAAGTCGTAGCGTCAACATTAATCAAAATGCCTGCGGGGCTGTATTTTGTATCGAAATATTTTCTTTTACTTCAGTCATAACACCTCGCTTAGAGCGACACTCATTATGACGACACAATTAATTCGGCCCCTCAATGAGGTCACGACCCAATGCGACTGCATATTTAGACTACTGGTAATTTTACCTTTTCAGAACCGTTCATCATGCCACATATACGTGAGAAAGACAAAAGAGGTGCACACTTTATTTCTTGTATTTGTTTCAATTTTACTGTCCTCTACAGTTGGTACAATTCCAAACATAACGTGTTAGCTACTAGACATCATACACATGCATGAAAAATGCTATATGCTGCGTGTTCAGCAGTAACCCCTGATGATGAACTTGTTTGTTCGAAACATGTAGTGGATAGTATAAATGAAACAAATGAAATAAATAAAGTGTGCATCTTGTTGGTCTTTCTCACATATACTGCTGGTGATATTTGTTATGTCTGCAGTTGTCAGTTTGGGGTAATAACAGGTAATGTAATATTAATGTACGTCAGCACAACCACTTTATTGCTCAAGGTACCTTGAGTAATAAAGTGGTTGTGCTGACGTACACTATTTAGTATTATATTACGTTTATAAGAACATCGTGATGCTTCCATTCAAATAAAAACAGGTACCTTATGATTCACAACAAAACCAAAACTGAGTTAAAATCTCCATGTAATTATGCATTAATATAAACGTTTTCATGAATTTTCATGAGCATATATATATATATATATGTGTGTGTGTGTGTGTGTGTGTGTGTGTGTGTGTGTGTACATACATACATACGGTCAAGATAATGTCCAAGCAACATAAAGGCTGACAGCTACTGGACGGATTTCAAATATTGAAATGTTCTCTCTAGTATGTACAAAACAATTGCCGAATAAAAATAATTCCCCACTCCTGTACTGCGTACTCGCAAGCACGCGCATAAAAGCACGATCTCATTCCTGGGAAGGAAATATGCCTGTCGCGCTCTCTACTGCCTGAAACACTAACTACACGAAACGACTGTTTTAATCCTCGATGCGTAGTGCTGCGATCTATACAGAATTGCTGGAACTATTTACACTAACTTGAAAAGATCAACAACCTGCAAGATCATGTCTTGATCCAGGTGACAATTTCCGCCAGACGAACATCAGCGGCAGCGCGTTTCAGTTCTGTTCAGGTGTCCTAACAGCACTGTTCTTCACCGCCAATTTACGTAGCGTGTTACGTAACTTTGTATGAACACTTCATATTTAATGTAAACAACATTATGATAATATGTTTCAAAATTAAAATTTGTGTCTAAGGTAAGTCCACACTTCTCTTCCCGTTGGATATGTAGTGATCGAAAGTGTTTGTCCTGAATACACAGCAATTTATCACTTGTGCGCCGAATTTCACCTTGTAATGTTACAAAACGCGTTTTCTATGCGTCGGTGTGCCTGTACAGAGTGCTAAATATTCACTGAAGATTATGAACGTGTTGTCGTATATTTTCTGTACTACATATTGATATTTGTTTGGAATAATAATAAAATGCTACGTCAAATTCATATTCATAATATCAGAACATTCGGGACAAGAAGTGTATATAATGAATAATTTTACATTTGAGAAACAAAATATGAGTCCCACAAGTGAAGCAATACGTACTCGTGTCTTAATAAGAATGGCCTATATGCAGCATAAAATCAACCATTTCTTTTAAGTAATTTAAGGAAGCTTTAATTTAAGTGCAGTAAAAACAAAGAACTAGGGAATCGTGAAAACGAAAACTCGGCCCGTTTTTTTACACTTCATGTCCGTTGAATCCAACCGGTATGTGACAAGTCCATCCATACTAAACATGGATGTATAAAATTTAAACACATGCTTATTACAAGTACTGAGCATAAAGCACAGGAGATTATTCCAAGAAATGTAGCGAATCACGTTTAAGATAAAAATATTTCGGCAGATAAACACACCGCCTCGTGACATACACAAACCATGCAATTAAATTTACAACTTCGTTTCATGCTAAGGAAATAAAATTATATTACAAATGAAATTCTTCACGAGTCCTTCAGTTTTTAACTCGCAGTCTCTGATACCAGCAAATTGTTTGTCTGCATTATCTTCCATTAGAGATAAGTCACTGTTTTATAAGAGAGACAGTCCAAAATTTCTCAGATTTGTCGTAGTTGGGTCTGAACGATTATATTTTGTCCACAATGTGCCAAAAATAAGCACATTTATACCGTATATTATTATTCGTGTGCTCTATTCAAAAGGTCCGAAGGCTGATACATTGATATAATCTAAAAAGAATTCGAAAGTTAAAGTAACAACGTACTTTCTTTCACCGTGCTGTTTTATATAATTAGGTAACTCTGTCATGTAATATTTCCATTCTAATTACCACCCTGAAGACACAGAGTAGAATAAAGCTCTAAACTGTTAAATACTGTTTCGGTACAAGTGTACCACCTTCAAGGACAAAAAGTTCCAATTCTTAAAAACCAAGTGCTCCTAAGAAGCTGTCATTTTATGTCTTGGTCTGTAACAGCTTCGTCGTTGACCCTGATTATATGTAAAAGATACAATTGTACATATTTCAAAACTTATGGTTACTATGGTTAAAACATTCCTTATCGTTAAATAAGATGTATATACTATATTATTAATGTTGTGTTTGTCCGTGGATGCTGCTACTGCCGTGGCAATATATGTTCTTTTGGCAGTACATAACAGTCCGAAGTGGGCTGGGTCCCTGTGTTTGTGATGTGTCTTGTACCGGAGCCAGTAGGGCATTATCACTACTTTGAAACAGGCCTGCACTCTTCCAGTTTCAAAGGATATTAAAGTAAATATGTCAAATAAAACTCACAGTAGAATCATCAGAATCAACCAAAACACAAACAAACATACTGCATGCACATTCAAGACAAAGGAATTTAGCTGGGATATTTCTGATTATCTAGGAGAGATGGGGAAAACAGGTCACGAATGGCAGAGGTCGGCAATCAGATCCAGGGATGGGGAAGAGGAAATAAGACTCCTACTTTCATTTCGAATGCGCCGTTTCCACGTCGCATTGCCTCGTAGAAGACGTCAAGACTATACAGGTTTTCACCTTCCCTACCCCTGTAGACCTTCTTCTCCCGCATCTCAAAATAAGTAACACTTAACTCACTTCTGCCTTCAAGAAGGAGGAAACGTTTTCGTCTGAAGAGCTCGGGCCCATCTACGAAACTGTCAAAATGTACGAGTTCACATCATGTATCTTCACCGTTTAGGGGAACCTTCATAGTCAGGCGTATGAGCGAGATTTTGGACAGTGGTTTTGGCGTCACCGAAACTACTGCCAAACTATTCGCTGGGAAACACTCAAAAAAATGTAAAAAGTGCCTTTCCCTCTACATTGGAAAAAAGAAACTTCGGAATAGAAGTCTTGAGCCTTAACGCCACATCAACAAATGTCAATAACGGTAGAAACAAACGGAAAAGACCGTCGGAATTTGGCGTGAATTCGGTTTTCCTTCTTTGTTAAGCAACATTCCATCTGTCTAAATAATTGGATGTACTTCCAAACGATCAATGTATCTATCATGTGGTTTTGGCTTTATTCCAAAGAAATGACTGCAATTAAAATGCTACTCACTATGCAACATCTCACTGTTACGCTTCCATGTAAGGAACTTCACAACCTGTAGTGGTCTCTCAAAGTAGACCAGTTTTATTTAAAGCCCTGTGTTCCGTCCTGACACTCCACTTACAGCGTCAATACTGCCGTACATGGGCATACAGATAGTCGCCAAATATCTAAATAATTTTACTCGATCTTCAATTACTTCTACAGTAGAAAGCATGTATCAATTACTGTATTTTCTACAGGATTTTTTGTCCTGGAAGACAGGATCCAGAATGTCGACAAGTAGGGCTCATGCGGTAACAAAGCTACGTCAAACACGGCTAATTTTTCTGTGCCGTCTCACCTGACTGACCGAAACGACTTCAGTACGATATTCAACAAACCGATTCATTAAATGTTTGGTATTCTCACAAGTAACAGATTTAAATATCACAAATTTATTTCAATCACGTCGACACACGCGACACGTCAGATCTCGGCTCGAGAAAATGACGACGTACAGACTAGACGGTCAGGGTTCAGTCCTCAACGGGGATTTTCTTCTCCACCTTGTCGATGTCTGCTGTGGGAAATCTCCTTCAGAATTAAACGCGGATTATTTCCCAAGAAGATAAGATGGTCGGGCCTCGAAGCTCATTATTCAACCCTGACTAGTACGAAGTTAACAAGTCACATAATAACAGCCACATTACGTACACACCTTCCTATCACAGTGTTTAGCTACAGGGTATTTTTTGACTTTGATGTTTGTGTGACCGTGCATCTCTGATACAGTAATATAAACAACCAACTGGATATAACAAAAACAACTTATTAATAATTTCAATCGCTCACCATGTTTCGGGCGATAATTTTGCCAATCTTCAGGAGCACTAGACTGTGTTTACAGTTTGTGGTATAATGCACTGCCGCATCGTCACCGCATTGAAATTATTAATAAATTGTTATTGTTGTATCCAGTTGTCTGTTTATATTACTATATTTTTTAACATTTCCTCTGGTGCATTTTTACAACAGTCAGTCGCTACTGACCTCAAAGAAGTGCGGCTTCTAGTAAAGCCAGAATATCTCCAGAATGGAGAAAGAAACTCGTGTCAAACTGGCTTAATTCTTCTAGTCCATATAACAAATTATGGAAATACAATTAAAACTGTCTATAATCAAATAAAATTGCTCCACACTGAAACTGCAAATAGCACAAGAAATAAAGAGCAACAACGACATTCTGTGCTTATTAATATACAACCTTATCCCATCGTTTCTGATAAAATTGCTGCTTATCGCTTCAGAGAATAACACCTCTTATATTTTGAAAATGGAAGAAACAATTTCTCTCGTAACGCTGCTAGTTTACTACGAATCTACACAGTATTATAACAAATAATACCGCAATGATCCGTACCAGGATTCTTGGAATTTCTTGTAGAAGATATAGTTCAGTCAAATACGATACAAATTAAATTCCCTATATGAAAAAAATATGTCCTTATAACAGTGTGCCTGTTATAAAGGAGGTGAATGCAAATAAAAAGACAGAGAAATCCTCAAAATAAATAGAGCTGTTTCTCATTTATACGCCTTCGTTTGATGTAACGGTTAGATTCTTGAAAACCTCACCGCAGAACCAAACAACACAGATGGGAATATTTTGCATATGCGTTTTAATTAAAACAACAGGCAGTTTGGCCGTCGGACGCCTTACCAGATGCCAGCGAAAAAATGTCAATCCAGGTCCGGCAAAATTCGTCGAATATTTCGTCTCTAAAATCTGTAAAAGTTACGGCTTTGTCTGGAAGGATGTTCAACGTGGGCAGGATTCGAGTTACACGAACGGTGACTTCCTGTTTCGAAAATAAACGCATATGTAGGTATATATAAAAACTGTAAAGTATTATCAGTTTCAGCAAAAAGGTTGTTGCAGGGAAACAGCCTAATGCCCTCCGTACCATTTCAGGATTCCTCCGTAATCATTCATCACGCAAAATACGTCATACGCAGTAACACGTAAATGCTTCAGAAACATACGTGGCAACATTCAACAGCATGCGTGACTGCAAGCTTCCGCCAATATGCAAATTAGATCTGCGCTCTTCTGGTATCTGAGGCAGCGTAGAATGGAAATTCAAGCAGTTCAGGAAGATTGAAGAAGGAACATATGAGTTGTCCTGAAACATCTTTAAGGAATTACCATTCTACGCTGCCTAAAATACCAGAGCGCAGATCTCACTAATCAACAGAATCCGTCTCCCAGGACCATTTCTTCAGTACCTGCTGTTTGAATAAATAACTCGGTATTAAATAAACAAACAATTGAATTCTTTTTGGTAGTTATTGTCGTCAAGGTATCAGTTACTTTCCATGGAAAGAGACAGACTCAAACTCATGCATGTGACAGTCATACTAGCAAATTTCCCTGTTTTTCCTTCCTAAAGAAGCAGCTTTTGTAATACAGTTACCCTTTATTCTAACAGTTTTCTGGTTTCCAAAACCCAAGAAAGACATAAGGTAAGTGTAAATTACACAGGTCCTTATTTTACCTAACAACTATTGTTTATCAGTTCTCGCCTCCACTTCGAGCCGCGTGAGGGAAGATGCGAGAGTGAATTAGGTTAATATCGTCAACAAGCCGACAGGAAGTAACAACCGACAGTTGTCAGATAAAGGAATGACGCTATATATACACCACATATACATATGTATATGAGTGAGTGAGTGAATGTGTGTATGTGTATGTGTGTGTGTGTGTGTGTGTGTTCGCGCGTGCGCGCGCTCACTGAAATAAGTACCTTCGCTAAATGCAGAAGTAAAGGTACTGGCGGTTGATGAGAAATACTGTCTTCTGTGGAGATATACTTTGATATTCCTTGAAGTGTCTCAACTCAGCTGTACAGAACGACCACATGCAGCCGCAAGCAATGCCTGTGCATTGCAATCACAGCACCGCGAACTTCTATTTCTTTGTTTCGCTCTAAGAGCCGCGTGCTTGGCGGGCCTCCTATACACTGATCACGTTTCTCAACCCGCAGCTTTCAGTAATCCGACAATCGTGGAATCGTGTAATGAAGTCGACTCTTTTACGAAAAATACAAACCAAGAATTATATCCACACTCATATAACTCCCGCTGAAAATTCAGGAGAGAAATCTGACAATTGCCATCTCTAGACACAGCAGGCAACCCTTCTATTGATCTACCATCACACGTTACAGGCCTTCGGGGACACTTGAAATCACGACTTGAATATGCACGCTACCTAACTTCATTCGGCAAAGACTGAGACTGAACTGCAGACTTAAGCATACAAACTTCTAACTTCCGTTCATGCTACCAACGTATGGTCAAATTCTTAACTACTAATTCAAAGACTATCTGACACATACGTTCGTACTTATGCACATTTATTATTATTATTATCATCATCATCATGACTTACTAATTATTAAGCATTATATACAAGTAACGTTTTCATATACAACTTAACAGTTTCTCACAGTCACCATATTTTTATTGCAGACTTGCAGAAAATATTTCAAGTTATAATACACCGGTATGTTTATAACCTACCTGCAAACCAAATTTCAAATTATATTTCACAGTTGACATTCTTTATTAGTAGCCACAGTCAAAAGGAAAGCTAAAAAATCGCACGGCGGCCATTACGTTCTTTTATACCCGACAAAAATATTAACTTAAAAGAGGGGCAGAATTTATCAAGTTTCCTTGCCATGCATTATTTCTTTACCCTCAAATGTTGGTGCTAGTGTCACTCTCGTCTCATAAATTCACGCGTCCGCGATTTTGTTGTTATTGACTGTAGTGAAATAATGAGCATGGCACTGGTGTGGCCTCCAACGGCACAATAGTCATACAAAATTTAAAGAAAATCGTTATACTGGTTCAAACTTTGAAATTAATAAACAAACACAGCATGGTGATGTCATAAACTCTTTTTTAGGCACGTTCGCAACCATGGCGAAAAGCGACTATCAACTACGTTATGTCTGTCTGTCTGTCTGTCCGACTGTGTATCCGTCCGTCCGTCCGCGTGAAACAATTCAGCTTCCTCTGGACGGATTTTCATGGAATTTGATTCACGAGGAGTTTTCGAAAACCTGTCTATAAAATTCATAGTTTCGTTAAAATCTCACAAGAATAACCGGTACTTTACATAAAGACCTGTGTGAATATACGACATCTTACTCAGTTCTTCTGAGATTGAAAAATGTTTCAGACAAAGTAATTGAAAGAATCATATCATATATTTTATGTTCAATTTTTTTCTGAAACCCTGCAGTTATGAATTAATGTGGATAAATGTTCTAGAGCCATACAGGCCACAAAAACAATGTAATACAGCTCATGCGCATTTCATGCTGGATAACTAAGGCTACAGACACACATCCAGTATACGTAAAACTTTTTTTTCCCACGGTAACAGTGGTTAAGCGAACGCGCCTCAATGTTGCGTTCATACGTACACTGCCTGTCTTGTTTGCTTCTTAGGAGAAAGATAGCAGACTAGGCCTAGGAGGAATTCTGTGAACGTCCGCTACACTGTCAGCTCGTCATAAAAAATGTATTCCAGTGACAGTGACTTATTAAGCCACGCATCTATGGAATGTGAAACATGCTGCAGTCCCTGTGATAATTCAGCGACGCTCATTATACTTACGACCCTGCGAAAGTGGATCAGGACAAGCAAAACCCGAATTGAAGCGACTTGATTCTTCATTTGACCTTCCCACAAACAAGTTTACAGTGGTGACTGTAGTCACACTGCTTGAGATGTCTTCATTTCTTTTATTGGAATTTAATTAGCTGTTACTTCAACCGTACGTTCCTAACATCTCAGTTACAGCACTAATGATGCCAATGGATAATAAACGCCGATATTGTGACGTTAAGAGGAACGTATGGGCCGTGAAGTTTATGGACGCTCGCCAAAAATGGTCTGTATTGCAGCACATGTGATGAAAGTTAATGAATGGCTTCACTCTTTAAATGAACAGTTATAGCATCGTAATAGACGGAAGACCGTAGGTAAATACAGAACAATACAAGTAGCAATAGGCTTCATCTCAAGCATAAACACTATAACGAGGTTTTCTGGGAAGATTTACCCAGCATTACTTACTTCAAATGCTTCAGACTGCTACAATTTAGGCTGGAACGAAGTACACGTCATCGTTTACAAAAAATAATCTTCTTTTTTTCTTTGTGGCGCCTCGACCCAATTCTGTGTAATGGCGTTCCCTTAAAGGTGGGTCCACACTTGTAACGTTACCGCGTAACGTAACACCGTATCGTGACTTTGTGAACGGGGCTCGTGATCGCGTAACGTATCAAAAGTTGGTTACGCGGTCACGTTACGGGCTTGTTCGGTGCGCTGTCGGTATTTGGCTGTCACATCAAAGGGATGATACGGTTACGGCCGGAGCGAGTGTGGACGTGCAGCGTGACACTGCACGTCCACACTGTCACGATACGGTGATACGTTACGCGGTAACGTTACAAGTGTGGAACCACTTTAAGGGGCTTCGACATCACACTCACAGGACACACCACACTCGGTGGGACTCCCCTGGACGAGTGGTCAGTCCGACGCAGAGACCTCTACGTGACAATACACAACACTCACAAGAGACAAACATCCATGCCGCCCGTGGGAATCGAACCTACAATCCCAGCAAGTGAGGGGCCGCAGACCCACGCATCAGACAGCGCGCCACTGGTATCGGCTTAAACCTTCATTTAAGCCTTATAAATCCTTCAGTTCCTGTTTCCTCAACGTTTTGCACACTGGCCATGCTCGTTAAACTCTTTAACAATAAAATATAATTGTACATAATTTATAAGTACTTCTGTCGTCCGTAACGTGCCTAATTCTAAACGTTAAATAGTCACAGCCATAAAACGGATGGTTACTGCAGACTTCCATCACCTGCAGTTCAACGCACGTTGTAACAAAAATGTCATATATATGATGATCTATTAACACAGTTGGTTGAGGCAGTGCACCACAAGCCGGAAAGTCGCGGGTTCGATTACCGATGGGATCATTGGGATTTTTCATTGACTTAACCCCGCACCATAAACCTGGGGTCGACTCAGCCTCTCAAAGAATGAAGTACCAGGAATCCTGGGGGGTAAACGCGACCGGTGCGTAGGGCTGACAACATTACCACATCCGTGTGCCGACTGTCTAGAAACTCCGGGAGCCTGAACCTTCTGAAGATGGGAGTGCTTTACCTTGTATATTACTATAGCTGGGGTCGTCTAAACACTACCGTTTGTGCTATGGAATTCACTGACGTTCTGAACTTACAACAACCAGTACCGAATGAATCTGAGATGATTTGTAGGACAGCTGGATTTTTCCATCCAGTCAGCCAGTTACTGTTCAGACGTGCAACGGCCAGCTTTAAAGCTCAAGGTGGACACTTTGAGAATTTTTTCTAATCATCAAGAGGCTGTAAATCGGAAAACCACTTTTCACACGATTTTTTTATATTGTGGTGTAGGAGTCTCCTGCATACGGTAGAAATTTTCGATATTTTGTTTTTGGAAACTCTACAGTTTTGATAAAGTGGTACATAAACATTCTATTCATTTCAGCACTTTAACCCCTTAAAAGACGAAGCGCAGACTGCTTTATTTGAAGACCCAGATCGTACCGCGTAGTAAACACTTTTCATCTTGGTTATAAAAACCAACCAGTTTATGTTGTGTGGGGAAGAAATCGCTGTTTGTTACGAGATAAATACAAAACACATAAGTATAGTGTAAACAGAATGTACAACTCTTAAATGTTAAAAATGTTGGTGTACGCAAACAGTAGGCTTTAAAAGGTTAACGTGTCAGAGATTAAAAGCATCCTCATCCAACAAGAGGAAGATATTTGTCCGATTAATTCAGCCGTTCCTGGCGAATGCAGTGGTAAGACACTGCAAAAAGCCGCGTCTGTATTCTGTCCAGCCCTTTTCATTGTCTCTAGATTACTAATTCCATGGAAAAATTTTCTTATTGAACAATACATGCAGTCTACGTAAAACCTAATATTGAGGCGCGTTCGTGCAACCAATGCTGCAGTGGAAAAGCAATAAGAATTACATATTCTGTGTGAGTGTCTGTAGCCTTGGGCATACAGCATGCAATGTGCATGCGCTGTATTATATTATCATCTGTGGCCTGCCCGATTCTACAGCACTTTTCCACATTATCTCATAAACACATGATTTTAGAAAAAAAGAATTTCTTGAATATGAAATGTGTATTTTGATTTTCTCTACAACGTTTGTCTGAAATATTTCTCATTCTAAGGAGAATTCAACGAGATGTGATCCAAAATGTACACTGGTCTTCATATAAAGTACCCATTATTTTTGTCACGTTTTAACGACAACTGAATTTTCTCGAAAGATTTTAAAAAAACACTCAAATATCAAATTTAATGAAAATCCCTTTAGGGAAGGCGGAGCTGAACCATGCGGACTGACGGTCTGACAGACAGACAAGACAAAACTAAAAATCCATTTTCGCAATTTTGCAAACCAGCCTAAAAAGTGACAGGCGCTAGGGTAATTTATGGAACCCGAAGGTTCATTATTGTGTTTACAACACATCAAGCCAATCAACGTCCAACAGTGCATCTCATTCTACTTCTTTATGGGATGGAGGTATAGCGCCACTCATTCTTCGCCTTGGCACTAGATGAAGGTGAGTGGTCACATTGACCCTACGGTCACTTTAATCAGGGGGAACGAACTGAAAAGGAGGGTGGGTGGCATACAGAGCCATGCTGTGTGCTTTGGAATAAAGAAAATTCTGCCTTCGTTTCGAATCGAACAAAGTTTTCTGTATTTTCCAACCTAAAGCCTAGCCACGAACAAATAAATGAACACGCAAATAAGTAATGAGGAAAACTACGAACATCAGAGAAATCAGGAGGAAGAGGATAGCTCCATAATGTTAATCTCGGCAGCGAAATTCAGGCTAACAAATTTTGATGCTGTTGTGGTAAGAATTTATAGACAATTTGGAGCATCCCCCCCCCTCCACGATGCAGATCATCTATTATGTGATGAGATAGTGAAAGTGAGCGCCATCACGTAGGGGGGTGAGGAGAGGGGCCTTGGAAGTAGGGCAGGCGTGGTGCGAGGTCGTCGGAGTGGATTCGCTCGCTCGTCCTCACCAGGAGATGTTACGTAGCTCTTATAACGAAACCGGAGCATGGCGCCCCGCGGCAGTCGACTGTTTTGCGACACACACACACACACACACACACACGTACACACGACCATTATTAACAAGCGTGGAAACACGCACTCAAACGGAGAAGCAGCAAATTATAAATAAATTTCTTGTTTGCAATTATTCACATCTCCCTAGCCTTGATATATGCTTATTAAACATAAAGTTCTATTCCTGATAAGCTAATCACAATACATTGGACTAAGTCGCTGTACTTTGTTAAAAACGGAGCATTAAAAACGTTCACAATTTCATGGGCCATATATGAAATAAGCTGGTTTTGGCTAAGTGTGTGTCCTGGTCATATTTCGTTGTTTTCTACGTGTAATTGTAGAAATGCTTATAAATAGAGCGCACAAATATCGGTCGGAAGGTCGTCATTGCCACTAAATTTTGTACGACAGCACGTAATATTTATGGGTCATCAGTGTGGAAACTGCTTCAAGTCACCCTTCTAGCGAGTGGAATTTTAAGGTAGCTTATAATTTATGGAAAACTTAGTGTGCTCCTGTATATGAATGTACAATTGATGTATTATGCAACTGGGATTATGAAATTAATTAAATCACAATACACCTCCTCTCACCGACAAACTATAATGCTGCCACGTTCTCCAGTGATACACATTTACTACTCCGTAATTCTATCAAAATTCACAGGGGGATCAGAGTAATTTCATCTTCTTGTCCTGTGACGTGATTCATATTTTCGTTTACTGTGGAATCAGAACACAGCAGTTACTTCAAACATTACAGTTTCTTTCACATTTTCTTAAGCTTGTTTATCTGTCTTACGTTGTCTATACCGTGCATTGTGATACAACTATTACAAATAAATCAAATTACATGCATTCTTGTTACAACTGAATTTTATATAAGCTCTTCTGCATGTGGCGAGCCATGGATGTATTCTAAAACTGACTTCCTGATGATGGACTTTCATGGCCCGAAACATGGAGAAGAGCTTTTATAAAATTCAATTATAACAAGGGTGCATTTAGTTGATTTTATTTGTAATAGTTGTTTATCTCTAATGCCTACAATTAAAAACGTAGTGAATATAATTTACAGATTATAATGCAATTCACGCGCGTATTTTACTTCGGGTATCAATATTGAGGACGGAGAGGGGTTTTTATAGAATTTATAAAATTATACAAAAGTTTCATTAAAACCGTACAGGGTAATATACGTAGGCAAAATGATAAAGCAGCCCCTCTGCACAACACGAAAGTACATAGAGAAGTGGAGGTACAACTCCACTCTTTCTTAGATCCCTCACTAGATGGAGATGAATGGTCAGTTTTAGTATGAGACCGTCTAAACTCCATGGAACGAGCTCCCCGTACCAGTTAAACAGGAATATGGGTGAGCCCTACAGTCAGCACGGTGGTTTCGAAAAAGAGATAAATCGCTTGTTACTGCCACAAATCGAAAAATGCATGATTCCTGGTTCATGCAGCCCGTATCGTAGTTACTCTTGATGTAAAACAAAACTGTATGTAAATTTCTTCAATATAATAGTCCTACAGGCAGACTGCAGGAATTTTAGGCGCTTAATGGCCCTGACATCTTCTACAGGTAGAAGAACAAACAGGGTATCCTGCTGTCAGTACCCTTCATAGAACTAATTCTTAACTTTAAGCGTGCACCTAATTAACCAAACAATGGACAATGCCTACATAAAATATTCCTCTGACAATACGGTGGAGGTCAGAGTGACTAAAATTAATTTCTTTTGGGTCGCCATGCCATGTAGCCCCTCAGATAAGGCAACCAACTTTTCGGTAGAACTTCCTACCATCATCGGCAGTATGTCTGCATACAAGACTACACAGGGGTTACATCCGGTAAGATCAGTGTCTAATACCCACGAACTTCAGAAATTAATACTCTCATGTCAGAACGACTGCTATGTCAGGACAAAAAATGTGTTATTTTCACATTTCCTGGGGGTAAAGGCGGCCGTTGCGTAAGGCTGACAACCTACCACCATCCTGTGCCGTTGTCATGAAATGTGGGAACCTTCATTTCCTGGAACCCTAAGGGCCCCTCTGGGCCTGTAACAATAATTGCGTAAAAACCGAAAAATACTTCTTAACCGAACTCAAATGATTCTTTAATTTTTTTTTAGAAAGAAATGCCTTTTACCCACCTAATGCACTCAATTATAAATAACCGTTGAATTGTAAAAAACCAATTAAACTTATTAAAAGCCACTCCAACATGTTTCGATTCACGTAGAAACCATCATCAGGGAGCTACAACCAGTGCTCAGTTAAAATTACAAGTCTTGTTCAACAGTGCACATCGGTACAGACACTGTCAGTGTTATAGCGGCATAATATGCCGCTATAACACTGACAACATCTGTACCGATGTGCACTGTTGAACAAGACTTGTAATTTTAACTGAGCACTGGTTGTAGCTCCCTGATGATGGTTTCTACGTGAATCGAAACATGTTGGAGTGGCTTTTAATAAGTTTAATGGGTTTTAACAATTCAACGATTTTATATAATTGAGTGCAGTAGTTGGACAATATATCATTTGATATCACTGATGCATGGTGTAACCACGAAGATTTTTTTTAGAACTTACAACAACCCACGTCAACCAACTACACAAAACACAGACCCTCTGAACACAAACATAGTTGCACAACCAGTCATGAAATTCCCTGCCTTTCATTAACCTCAGTGTTTCATTACTGAGCTTACAAGCGCCCAGGACTTGAACATATCCGCAGCTAATTAAACGTAGCCCAACTTTTAACACGCCACTTAATGCGATAACATCTGTCTTTAATGTAACTCGCCCTTCTTCCAAGTTTTCTCCCCACCCCAACTTCCGTACCTACATGTTGACACATTTTTCGCCTCCCCCGTAAGTGACACATGTCCGCCCAACAATACTGCCTTGCTTGAAAACACGGAATATTTGGTGAAGAATATAAATCTGGTCCATTCAGTACACGGCATACTTCTCGATATATAAGACGTTTTACTGAAGAAAACAGATACCTTAATATTTTTATTTTAGGTCACAGATTTTATAAAATAAATTAATTACTTAATTTCTCTTTTCATGTCCACTGTGTCTTATACACTTCGAAACAGAGCATTATTCGTAATCCTATTATTATTATTATTATTATGCAACAGATGTTCTACAGCTGCAAATTTTGTATGCAGTCATCATTTGTGTTGCGGTTATAATTGTGTAGCTAATTTCAACTTCTGTACGCTGAGATATAGCTACATTTAGTAACCGAATTATATCTTGAAACATTTTTTAAGGCAGCAGCACATTTCATATGAATTAAGACTTTAATTATAAAGCTAACGTGTGTGTCAGTTTAAGTCATAAGTCTATAGCCGTTAGTCTGTAGTGATTTAGATATCTTGAGAAGGCAAATTAGCCCACTCAGATTTAGTATTACTATTATTAGTTTTTATTATTATGATATGGCTAATTGATTATGTAAGTATTCTGCTATTTGTATGGATTGTGTTTGTTTCATATGTGTCATCTTTATTGTACTTTGTTAATGTGTTTGTATGTTGTGCTCTTTCTGTAATTGGCCACCTGACAGTTGACGCGGCACGTTCAAGAACAACAGTTGAGTTGAACTGAACTAAAGTATTATTTTCCACTTAAGCGCAGCGTTATTCTCAGCATTTTATCATCAGTCTGTCCCTGCCATCAGAGAGACCACGTTTTGCACCCGTAAATTATAGGATTTACAGATATAAACCGACGGATTCCGCAGACTGTTCTAACCGGTTGTTCTACGGAGACAGAGTTTGTTATCTGTGATTTACGAGATGAATTTTGTTACATAATTCAGCTAAATTTCAGTATCGAAGTATTAAAGATTTCGTGGGATATTAATTCAGTGAACATGTTGTACAATGCATCTCTCCTGACTGAATAATCACTTTCTTGAAATCCATAGTTATGAATTATTAATTCCCTTGTTCAGTATGAACAAACACCGTATCTCATACTGCACGTTTATACGTGACATACTTACGTCATTTTTTTGACACAAGAAAAGCATCACGTTATTTTATCCTGAGTGGAGATGTGGTGCAACTTTACACATCGAATATTTACGTCTTTGTTTCGTACAAAGCGGTACAGGAAAGTAAATAAGGAGCAACGGCAAAACGTAGTCAGATCTCCACACATTCCTTATTTCGGAAGTAACTGCAGATAAATGGTCAGCGTCATGCTTAATCGTTTCTGCCCTCGAGAAAATGGTCCCCATACCTGGTCTCGACGTCATCGTAAAGAAAGAAATTATTGTCCTGGCGGGGATCAAGCGACAGTTCTAGTCTGTGGACAGTAAGGTAATGAGTGAGACATCCCAGTTCGTGAAATTGTAACCCTTGATTGAGGAAATCTCAGTTGATAATATGTCACTGTCGCCTTTTTCATGGAATAGTAACGTAATTAATCGGAACACTACGTAGATACTCTGTAAATCATGATCGAATGTCTCTAAACTGACACTGTTTCATATTTAGCACAAAATTCATGTTAACTTATCAAATATACATATGTTCAAAATTATAAGCCCACAGAACAGAAAATATATACGTTCGTAATATCCTTGCGCAAAACCATAGATTCATCACAGCCTGCCCTCTTCACAAAAGCCAGACACCTGCATCCTATTTAAGATTAACATCATCATTATTCCCCCATCGTCGTTTAGTTCTGCCAAGTAGCGTCTCCCTTTAGAATACCCAACTTAAATTGTGTACACATTCTTACCCACCTCAAATGTGATACACTGTCCGTTCATATCAGGCTCCTTTATTTTTTTTCCCAAATTAGATATGATGATTAGTACAAATACATATTTTAGAGACATTTATTCGACAGACAGTATATACAAGGTGTACAAGGATGAATTGTAAAATTGTTCCTGTAACCAATTCCAATGGATATGTACAGTATGGAGCAAGTGGTAAGGGGGTAGTAGAAATACAGATGTGAATAACGGCAGTGAAAAAGGAACAGAAAAAACACTGCGGTACAAATACATATTATAACATTCAACATTATGTAATATTCTCAATCTCCGTGTCACTTCGTTTTCAGTTCAAAATGTTTCCCTCGACTCTTATTCAAGAAGACCTGCAGTCTTATGTTCATCTTTTTGAGAAAGAAACTCATTCTCAGATATGTGACACGAAAATATAGTCTTCTCATATTTCAAGTGCGTCTAAAATGATTAGATGGATAGTGGACCGTGATATTCGCATTTACCAACTCCAACAAAACTCATCATCTCACCTTTGTCGTGTATAAGCCGTACACAACTCAATCACGAATCAGTGACATAGCACTTAGAAGAAAGCACATTTCCTATTAAATGTTTAAAGATTTAGTTCGCACCTAACGGTAAACACACTGAAACTTTCGTGCAACAATTTTGCTGCATGTCCTACAGTTCATTTCAAGTCGCCCTTTATAAATAATCCGAGTTGCAGAATGACTGTAGAGTTGCTATACATTAATATGGTAAGAAACGGTCCTTAGATTTTGTAATGTTACATACTGAAAGATAAAAGAGCTTCAGTTCTCGCGTTTCTAAAATCCTAAAACCATTACATCCTTTCATTTTCACATGTCGGTCATTTGATATTAAATAAGATATTCCTGCTTTTAACCCCCTGACACACACTTTAACTCCTTACATTCGTAATATCTACAAACGATCATTGTTTAACGGTAAGCAGCAGAGACGTTTTGATGTGGACAGTCGCATCAGTTGATCAAGCACTACGCCTCCAAGTTTTATTACCAGATCCACAAACTTCAGCCACAGGATCCCATTCTGAGCTAAGCTATCATTGCCCTCTGTACCTGAAAGCAAGTTTTATTACGCTCCACTCACCTACATACAGACACACATATTTCCTAAGTTGTAATTTGCCTTTACGTTTCCCGCACTGCTCACTTCTCGTGCGTGTTATACGTCTAGCCAATTCCGTACTTCTAAATATATTTAACTGCGCAAGCATAGCCCATCCTGAAAACCGTTCCTCAGCCGCTCAAAATATACCCGAAATATTCACTACCGTGATCACTACAGCCCGCCAATTTCCCTTTTCTGAGAGAGATTAATCCAGTTTATGGACTTCCATTCTATAGGCTTTAAGATTCACTTTATATCATATTCCCTTCTACGCTTAGGTCTTTCAAGTGATCTCTTTCCTTCAGATTTCACACCAAATCTGTGCAAGCAATTCTCTACCACACGAGCCAAAGGCTTCGTCCATCTCATCTTCCTCGATAAGAATACCCGAAGAATACCTGCCGAGGAGTGCAAACCACTAACTTCGTCATCACAGAGCTCTGCAGTCTCCCCTTGTTTCCATCGTCTGAGGCCCAAGTACGTTCGCCCTCTGTAAGATCACATCAACATTTAAGGACCAAAGAGCAAGAGTCAATTTCCTGTTCATTTTTCTCTAGTCTCTTGTTACCCCTTTCTCTTCCTTTCCGTATTTTCTCTGGACCATGCACTCAAACAGCCTAAGCAAAGGCTTTTTCCCTACACTTATCAATTAAACTCACACAAAATTCCTCATCTCCATCTCAAGGCTTGCGTAATCAATACATGTTTCCTATTAACCAAACCACCTCAGTTTTTACCAATAGAATTCTCAAAATCATTAAGGTAGCAAAAGCCACAAGAACATCATCTCCTTATTCAACAGATTAAACCCAATAATAAATGAATGTAGATATAAGGAAGGACCAGATAGCATAACCATGACCACCGTCAAGTCTCTTACCTGACATTCTCTCAATAACACTGAGAAAAACACAGAAAAGTAAACGATGACGTCCTTTTTCTTAATGTCAAGCAACATTTCAAATTCAAGCTACTCTAGTTATGATAAATGTAGCTTGCTCTGCAGAAAAGCGTGAAATATGAAGATGTAGAAATAAAAATCACCTCTTCCATTCTCTTTATATATGTCATGACCTACAAAGAGCGGCTTCTGTTTTGTTCACATCTGCTACATACGAATGCCCGTGTTTAGATTCGCATTTAATTAAAATGGAATTAAAACATGAAACTAACAATACGCACCAAAAGGAGCTGTTGTATGAAGTTTAAAGCGTCATTAGGTGGTCATGACAGCACGGCCAAGTCAACGAAGAACGTCTCATTAGGTATAATACCACATTTGGTTCAAATGTCGACTGCGTGATGGTTTTATGGTTGTCGAATAAGCGCTGTGGCTTTAATTAATACGCTTGTTTCGCACAAGGATAGCCACAAGAAATATTTGAAAGCAAACTATTGTAGTTCCTAGTTAGGCAAGAATTATTATTGTTCTTAATTTAAAGTGTGATACATACTTGATATCAATTTGATATATGTATCAAATCATTGAACTACTAGGATATATTAACATTTTTTTACCAGTGTAAGCCTTGCCACAAGCATTTAAATACTTCCCGTAATCCATTTTAACATTTTAATTCATTAATTAATATAAACTCTTAACTTTATAGTAGCAATTTTCAGCAACATGTTTCGACCCTAGAACTAACCTTTTAACTTCTACGCCTCTGTTGCTAATTTGTCCTCACCAACGTTCGATCCGTCAAAGGAACCCGCACAACCTGCCTTCGTCTGCCTTTTGCACTGGTACAACATACAGCATGTCAACTTACATGAACCGGCGGTTCGAAGAAACGTGCAGCTTTCATCTTCAAGTGTTCGTAGGTCCTATAACAGTAACAAAAACCTCGCATAGGGTCTATTATCAACTGACAGCTTAACAGCACAGCATTCCATAAGAACAAAGTCCTCAAAAATAACGTTGTTTTAACTTGAAATCTCACAATTCTAACTGTTGCTAGGAACTGTATCTACTCCCGAAATATTGAAAATATATTCCCGGTAGCAGATACTGACGGTTCAACGCATCAATATTGCAAAGACCAAGGGTTCGACGTAGCATAAAGCAAAGCCCGCACTCTGACTCAAAGCAGGGAGAGAACACAGCACTATGTCTCTATTCTGACAGTTTTCGGAATAACAAGAGATCGAATTGCAATACTTTTTCCCACTAACTCCAGCTATAAGCCTCTTTCACCAAATCCAAGACAGATGAAACCATCGCAACTCGCCAGATAACGCTACTGTAAAGGTACAGTTTAACGTCTTGAAGTATGGAAAAAGGAGAAGAAAGAAAAAAGATTTTCGGAAATCACACTGCTGCTGCACTGAAAATACGGTTTGATTTCGGTAGTTTAGGGAAACAATCGCTGTTTATTTTGGGAGTTATTCGACAACTACACGTGAAGACCGTGGCAAACTCGAAAGATCATATAATATTAAAGCAAATACAACAACTTATTAAAAAGAATTGTGTAATCTAAGAAGCCAATTAGTGTTAATAACATGCATTTTGCTTAGTAATTCCACTGTCTGGAAAGGAAGGGCAGTTGAAAATCTGTCTCACAGCTGGACAGCAAGGTTGCGCAATCGGCATGCCGTACTGACAGCCTGACACTTCGCAGGAAAGCACGACACTAACAAATTTCCAAGAGAAACCTATTGTCATAATTTTTTTATTCTCAAGACCTAATAAAACAACATGTCATGATAATCTATCAGCAATAACAGATGTTGTTTATTAACAGGTTTAGCGAATTAATCTTATTTATGAAGAGCACTTACAATTTAATTCCTCTATACCCTCAACTTTCGTTAAAGCCATTGTTACGAAATGGAACAAAGAAAACTGTAATACAAAGTACCGTTCTGTCAGGAAACACAATTCCTTGAAGTTTTCTTCCGAATCGAGTGAGCGTATAAAAGAAAATTAAAAAAATAAATCTCTTAAAATCCAATTCATCTTTTATAATACACATTCCTCTCCTAAAACGTTAATTTTAAACTACAGATAAATAAGCTGTAGAAATTCGTACCTAATTACTTATTCAACCAGTTCATCAACTGTAGGAATCAGGATGTACTTCACAGACGTACTAAGACGTGTTCAATGGAGAAGATGTTGCTATGTGAATGGTAGCTTGTATCTTCTTAAGTTATGTGACGCGTGACTTTATCATGAATATCAAGACAGAATGAGACGAAATGTCAAGACATCCTCAACCCGTTAGTTTCCTTGCTGAAGTCAGGACCAGTTTGATACACAAACCCGCAACCATTTGAGTGGCCACATGTTATGAATAAAACATTTTCGTTTTAGTGAAGATGAAAGTATGTTTTCGAGCAAGACTTGCTGTAAGTGGCCAGTTTAAGTCCTGACCTCCGACTCGACCATTAACTAATACACTGACAGCGAATGATGAAGCATATGACGAAGGTTCGCGTCATCCGGAATGTGACGCCGTGTGATGTAATACAGATTTAACAACTTATCAGTGGAACATGCCGCCTCCAACTTCAGTATTTCTAACGGAATTTTAAAATGACAAACCGACTCCATCTTTAGAAACTGAGCCAGCAAGGTCTTCCGATACGTTGGTAAATCTACAAGATTACAGGGTATCACATTTCATAAAATAATTATCTTCACAGATCAGAAGCTCAGACCTCATGTAGCAGGTAATGTATACATAACTGACCATCTTCACATGCTAATAGTAAATTAGCTGTTCTGTGCAAGCCAAACATACATTACCGCATTCGTAACAGCCCGCAATGTTTACTCAGCAACAAATAAAACTTTGTAACGCAAACAACAAAGACGTTTGTTACATCCTCGTCAAATAGGCCTACTCCCTTTCTGCCCCACCTTCACTAATGTATGATTATCGGTTTGTAGACTTGGTCTTGACTGGTTTTCGCTTGGTCATTCCTCTTCTTTGTAGGAAATATTTTCTAGCGCTTCGAGAAGCGTAACTTTAAATACAATCACGAGTTGATATTGTTATTTTCGCAGCATGACTAGGAAGAGAAGCGGGTTTCGCGCTATATCATATAGGATAATCGCAAAACAAAATTTATTATGAATAACTCCAATAGCGGCTATAAAAATAAAATTACATTGCAATAATTTATATCGGGGTGTTGATAAGTCCTTAGCCCGACCAGGAAGGAAACAAGCTCGGAAGCATGTCAGAGACGCGCGCGATTTCAACAACATCGAGACAAGAGCTGTCATCAAGATTTTTTTTTTTTTGCAAGGCAAGGCTCCGAAAGAAATTCACGCCATTCTGACAGAAACACTACCTTCTTTCCTTCCTGGTCGGGTTAAGGAGTTATCAGCACCCCTATAAGTTAAACAGTCACAGTCTGCAGGTGTTAACTGGTCTTCAAAAACAACCTGACAGTTAACAAGTAGCGTTTTGAGAGGTCCCTGTATCGTCAGTCTACAGAATATCTCAGGCGATGTTGCACGTGTGTTCTTTACGAAAGAATGCGTTGTCTTCTTTACCGAATAAAAGTAATTAAAATCTGTAATAGTCTCTAATAATTACTTAAAAATTAATAACATGTACGTAAACACAGGTCCATAATGTAATTACATACTGCAAATAAGAAGTTCTCCATGTGAGATTTGAGGTGATCCCAGCAACGACTATGAATATTACCGTATGTGGCAATGTAACATTGTGCAGCCTGGTAGAAATTTAGAGCTCCGTCGGAGGAAATTTCTGTTTCCATCTTTCGGATTGACTTTTATACACTGAAGAGGGAGGCAATATGTTCGTTCTTTACAGACCACACGGTGTCAAATCCCAGTACAGCCAATCTTCAAAGAGCTCTCTCTTCTTTTGTGATAATATTTGGAAGCAATATTCACACTTCAAACGCCCAAGCTCATGTCAGCCATAGAGGCTGGTGAACCGCCTTCCAACGAGGAGGGATTAGTTCGTTCCCAAGACAATCCATGTAGGATTTGTGGTGGACAATGTGGCATGGTAACATAATCTTCTCGGGCGTTCTGCTTCTTCCTGCCAGTAACATTCCACAAATACTTAGCACTCATTTCATTCATCTTTACCATGTCGTTAAATAAAATGCTCGTAATTATTATGTGTAAAATTATGTTTTCTCGTGTCAATTTATGGCACTCTCCTTTGAAGAAGGTGTAGCCACTTTAATCCACATTTTATTCTTTAACGTAATAGTATTATTCTTCCACCCCCAACTCCCTTTAAAATGTATTCCCTTCTTTACACGTATCCATGCGGCTGAACTCGACAAGTTTACCTGTCAAACTAACATCGCAGGCGCTTGCAAAAATAAGACAGAATATCTTCTATGAACAGAACTTCTTGACCTACAGGCAGCAAGCCATATTAAGAACAGCTATAATACACCCAAACCTTGGTTCCTGTTATAACCTTTTGCACCCATGGAATAAAATTGTGAACACGTATCTCTCCTTCCCAGTAACTCCCAAACGTCTTGCCTTCTAAATCTACCTCAACTGAACCACCCATAAACTAAATCATGGACAGAAGGCTGCTTCTGATCATTACAGTCTTAATTACTTAACTTTCGTCTTCCTGCTACTTCCGCTATCTTAATTCCTAACAGCGTACTTATTTTATTTATTCATAATTTATTTCATGGCACTACCACAATTACAGCCGGTCCCTGTGGCCGAGCAGTCTAAGGCGTAGGTCTACGGTCGCACGCCTGGTGAGATTGTGGGTTCGAATCTCACCGGGGGCATGGATGTCTGTCTGTTGTGAGTGTTATGTGTTGTCAGATAGAGGTTTCTGCGACGAGCTAATTACTCATCCAGAGGAGTCCTACCGGCTGTGGTGCGTCTCTGTGTGTGATCTAGAAACCTTGCGAATGAGGTCCTGGCCCACTGGGGGATGGTACGCCAAAAACGAACAAACAAACCACAATCTGACTTTGTATGACCTCACATGTTAGGATACCTCATAAATGGTAAATTGAAAACGATTCGGAAGGAAATGACCAAAGAGGCTATTTGGAGCTCCAGCGGAAATGGCAACCTGGCACGACCTGAATATAAATAACAAATGTTATATCGCTTCAGACAATAAAACAAACTCATTCTATGTCATTAAGTTGTATACCCACATAGAACATAAAACATAATCACGCAGGCTCCTAAGTTTTTAGGTAACAGATGGGAAGACGCGAAGTTCTGAACTGAATTGTAACAAATATGCCCTGATTTGATTATGTTGTGGAGTTCTTGGTCATACATTTTACTGTAAGAACCCAGCAACACTTATCACTCTTTTGTCGGTAACTTTTAGTTGTTTAGAGCCTACTAGTCACTATGCATCCTGCCAGGCTTGACACTAAATTGTCTGCAATTTGCACACATGACGTAATTTACTCTTCTTCTTCTTCCTCTATTGACTCTACAACCCTGGATGGATCTTGGTCTTTTCGACAATTCTATTCCACACTTGTCTATCCTCAGTCTTCACCCTCCAGCCAATAATTTTCATCCTCCTTAGATCTTCTTCCACCTGGTCCATCCACCTTAACCTGGGTCTCCCTACTGGTCTTGTTTTATATGGCTTCCTTCCGTTATTTTTCTAGTAGTTCTCGTGTTCTCCATTCTCATTACATGGGCTACCCATCTCAGTCTTTGTGATTTTATAAATTTTATTATATCCTCTTGTTTCAACCTCTGTCTCAACTCATCATTTGTTTTAATTCTCCATGTTCCATCCGGATTTTGCGTTGGCCCATAGATCTTTCTTAATATTTTCCTTTCAAAAATCTGTAATTGATTCTCGTCTGACGTCGTAAGCACCCAGGTTCCACTCCCATATGTTACAGTGGGTCGTATTATTGTTTTGTATATTTTAATTTTACTATTATAGTTTAGAAGTTTGCTTGATAATAGTTTTTTATGTGCATAATAACATCTATTTCCAGCTTGTATTCTTTTCCTTATTTCTTCACTTATTTTGTTTTGCGTATTAATTTGAGCTCCAAGATATGCAAATTCATTAACGCTTTCAAACTGGTTCTGTCCTATTTTATACTGTTGAGTTATTTTTCCTTTCTTTCTGGATGTCTTCATGTATTTAGTCTTTGATTGGTTTACTGTCAGTCCAGCATCTCTTGCTTCTTTTTCCAATGTTACAAACATCTCATCTAGGGCATTTGGTGTTCTTGCTATAATTACCAAATCATCCACATATGCAAACAGTTGTGTTAATTTTGTACTTATGTTACCTCTGGTGTCTAATTTTCTTATTATACCTTCTAAGACCAAATTAAACAAAAATGTTGAAAGAGCATCACCCTGTCTTAATCCTGTATTGATATGAAACTTTTCTGTCCTTCCATGCTCTGTTTCAACTACTACTCTTGTGTTTTGCACTGTCATCTTGATTAGTTTGATCAATTTGCTTGGGATTTCCATTAGTTTTAAAGTTTCTATCATTTTGCTTCTATAAACTGTATCAAACGCTTGTCTAAAGTCTATGAACAA
>Ga0123352_10001444_pt1 | contig 31576 bp, 15 predicted proteins | sample TergutLab28metaG_FD_89700 | JGI IMG/M metagenome (GOLD analysis project Ga0123352, IMG submission 89700) | Labiotermes labralis P1 segment gut microbial communities from Petit-Saut dam, French Guiana - Lab288 P1 | ecosystem: Host-associated > Arthropoda: Insects > Digestive system > Gut ...
ACAAAAGCCTGACGCAATCGTTCGATGTTCTCAGGAGTTCTAAGTGAAGGCTCTCTTCCTGGACATTTTCTTTTTGCGGCAGACGCTGTTTCTCTGAAGTTTCTCACCCACAACAGTACAGTATTGCGACTAAGGACACTGTCGTTCTGATGAATATTGAAGTGCCGACAAAATATCCGCCGAGTCACAACGCCAGAATCGTTGTTTTAGAAATACGTTTCTACAGCGAAAGCCCTATGCTCTACAGATCAGCACTCCATGACAAATGAAATTCTTTGAGTCTCGCTAGAAGGGCGCTCAAGGACAAATTCTCCCCGCCAAAGATTCCACTCACAGCTGTGTTGCAAAATCATCAGGTATTTCTGCCGGACCCTGTATATCACACACAGTTAGACACACACACACCCAGTAGGACTCCTCTGAACAAGTGATCACCTCATTGCAGAGGCTGCTACCTACACAAGACACGACAAACACAAGAGACAAACATTTATGTCCTCAGGGGAATTCAAACCTGCAATCCCAGCAATGAAGCAGCTGCAGACCTATGCTTCAGACTGCATTGCCACTGCAACTGGCATTGGACTGTAGTTGCTAAAGATAACTTATAAATAAATTCAATACATATATATGATATGTTTGAGTACAAATGTGACAATTATACAAATTTTCTGGAAGGACTGGAAGAACATTTTTGACCCACACAGGAATACATGTATGCCAGTAACACATATATCTGCTGTACCTTTGTGTGGTGTCTTCGCTGTGCTTCCAATTCAACTTCACCTGCTGTAACATCAGAAGATAACTGGATATGTGAAGGTTCAGGCTTCTCTGACAGTGAAGTCAATCTGCTTTCACCAGTTTCAACCACAAACATTGGCAGTGAGGGAACTGTAGTAAATAATGGAGGATGCATCACTGATTCCCAGCATCACTCTGCAATATGAAGTGAATTTGTTTTTATAAACTCTACAAGGCTGGGTGGCAACGTTCATTACAAAGATGTTACAGACATGAATTCTCTATATTTTGGAGTTTGCCTAGACTTGAAAATGTATATTATTCTATTAAAAGGATATCTGGCAAGTCAGTTGTTTGATGTGATCAAGTAAAACGCATCATATTGTCATGCAATGATGGTGATGCCATTGTTGTTGATGATGATATCAGGGGGTTGAAGTTCATGTTTTCTTCTGGCTTGGCTGAAAATTAACGATGCCAGCAACTTGTAACAACAGTCTGAAGTTCAAAAAACATTTTGTAAAAGTGTTTCATGGCATGTTTGCAGTCTTTGTTTCTTTTTAAAAATCTTCGTTGCCCGCGCAACTGGTTCTATAGGTTGGCTGAAGAAAATTTTTTATCGCCGGACTGAGCACTACAGAGCAGGCGGCATCACTGCTTTCTATGCAGTGACGTCTGCGCTATGGAGTGCATTCCAGCGATAAAAATACTTCCCGTATTTCTCTAACAAAAAATTAGAAACAAGTTGGTGTCACATATAGTGCTCCTCCACTATAGTTTAATGTGTGAAATGCAGACTTCTCCATGTGTGAAAACCAGATTCATACAGCAGTTTTCCAAGCGCCATGCTCGTATGAAACTAAGAGTAAGGTTGTCCAACTTCACACGCTTCAGTGTTTAAATGTTCGTGAGGTGGGAAGAGGAAACATTCTGAACTATGAACTGAAGCATGCAACTCCAAGACACTTCAATTCACTGCATCTTGTAATTTAATAACATCTGGGAATTTAAACTTTGTCATAACTTAAGTGTCTTGTGATAAAATAAGAGGAACACGAAGCCAAACATTTCTAAAAGACAACAGATCTTTAGACATTTTTAACCAAAATATATTGACAAACCATTCGTTTAGATCCTGCACTTATTCATCGTTACAGTTATACTAATTAGCCAAGTACAAGATGTGAAGAGACAATTTTCACTGACGCAGAGCAAATCCAATACAGGTTATGTTCGGCCATATTGTACCCAACATTTCTCTCCATTTAGACATATCGAACAGGAAGCGTACATTGGTGCCAACGTTCAGGCTATTGGTAGTTGGTATCACTAATCGCAGCACTTGCAGCGCAGTATGTATTATCCGACGTAGAGATAAAAAAAAAAGTCGTATGTGCAATTTTCGCAATATCCGAACTTGAAAATGTAGAAGTGAAGTTGTTCCTGTGTACTTCGTGAAGACACATAGCAGATTGGAGGGGTAACTCCACTCATTCATAACCTGTTCACTATAGGAGGTGAGTAGTTAGCTTCACGTTCCAGACTTTTTACATCAAGAGAAAAAGACCTAGTACTGTCTGCTTGGGCCTCAGTGGTTTGGTGGCCCTGGGAAAGCAATTAATCCTTGCTGGGAAAAGAACCATAATTCCTTGGACATCCAGCCCACAGTCTAGTCCCTATGCTGGCTATGATATTCACCTCAAATTCCCTTAATAATGAGTAATAACAATGACATTCTGAACTGCATATATGTACAAGAACAACATTGAGTACAATGCTCACTGATAACAAAGCACAATATTGCACATGATCCTTAAAAAAATTGCACTGAACAGGGTAGTTCCCAAGGAGCTTTAAGTAGTGCATACTGTAAAGAAATTCCATGCACTTTATTGACTGAAGGTTTATTAACACACCACAACTAGTGACTTCAAAACAGGCAGAACTATGATGAGCCTAGCAGTGATTTGGCATCCTTCCACCAATCCATCTCCATGACCTGTGTATTGCTCCCATAACTTCCAGCACTTCTTGGAATTCGTGATGTTGAAGATGAAGGCACTATGGTCCTTTTCAATGTCAGCAGCTTTTACCAGTCAACATGGTATAACATCCCAGAAGACTTGATCTTAATTGTTTGGGCATTGACAGCTAATTACTTATGCATCACCACATGTGATAGTGACTGATTAGGATATACAGGCAAAATACAAAGTTTAAATTAAATACCCCATGAATCAGAGTTTTAAGTATGTAATATGACTTTATTATGTAATAATTATATAATTTTATTACCTGTGTATTCTTTATATGATGTATATGAAAGGAATACATAGTGATGTCATATCTGGTCCATTACATTTCCCTTCTGATACCTACTCAATTGATGGAGAAGATACATTTGGATTTTTGTGGTGAATGTTCAGACTGGGATCTTCTGAGTTGTGAAATCATGTAGTCTTGTAAGTGGATAATGACATTTCTGAGTAACATGCTACCTCCATCTTTAGAATTGGAGTGGGGTCCAAACCAACCACAACCAAACCAAAAAGCTGAGGACCAAAACTTTTGCAAAGCGCAAGTTGAAATCCCTTGTTCTGTTAAGCCATTCGTGCATATGAAATGAATTGCTGAGCTATGGCATGGAAGCCTTTTAACTATAACGGGGATTTTTTCATACACTAGTGGGTTTCCTGTTTTGGCCAAGGGCCCTGACATTGTCAAGCAGTCCATTTTTCAATTTCTTGAGCCTGAGGATTAGGGAATTACGACCCTTTGAAACCTTATTAACTATTTACCAATCACGTGGTGTAACATAACACACTACTTGAATCTTAATTTGAATGTCAATTTTTCCTGCTGTTTATGAGATGTTCTGAGATTTTTCTCCATGTTTTGCTGTCATAGGCCAAATTTGCCTGTGATTTTAGCTGGATCTGAGCAAACTATTAAAAAAAAAGACAGACTGTCTCAATGAAGTGTATTGAATCCCTGACCCAAAAACGTAAGATCCCCTGGCAGCTGTGTCAGAGTGCAGATTATTCAGACTGACTGTCATGTTTCCTCTAGAACATCAACACATACCAGAGTCCACTAGGGTTAAGATCCAACAATTTGTGGTAGTCAAACATTCCACCTAGAACAAACATGACATCCAATTCAACAAAACAGAAGCCCTAGTAAATACCCATACTTACCATCCTGCTTTACCAGCAAAATTACTGGAAGAGTACGGTACTTGCACATTCTCAAAGGTAAGGACAAACACACACTGAGTATCATCTGGTTTGTTCTCTTTTTGGTGAAATATTCTTATAGCCACATGGTCCCTTCCTATTGAACAGCACCATGCTCCCACTGTGACATATATATCAGGCTACAGCTTCCTTCTGCCTCATTAACTTGGAAACAACATGGTTAAACCCCAAAGTCTGAAGTTACACATTAGATAGAGGGTATAAAATGTAATGATGAGCATGGTGAGATATGAGCACTCTTACATTGCAGTACAGTACCCACTTATTCAGCCTCATTTTGTGTGTTCACTTACATTTGTGGCGTATACATATATATATTTCACTTAATGTCGTATTTATTTAACGATGTATTTATAAGGTCAGTGCATATCTTGTGTCATTACAAACTGAAGGATTCAGGAAAAAGCCCTTTGTTCAGCGTGTTTACAGCAGTTTGCAACTGTTCCACATTATTGAACTGAAAACAATAAATCATGAACAAAATTAATATTAGAAAAAAATATATAAATGGAACAGTAATAGAAAGAAGAGAAAACTTCCAGAAAATTTACGCCATTATGGATAAAATTAGTAAAGCAATTAATATTGTAAGAGGGCTGAATAATTGGCCCTTATCTTAAAAAATGTTTGCTGAATTAGATCTCTGATGGATTGTGGAGGTTATAAATCCAAACATACTAAGCAAGATAGGATTGGATACCAATCAAAGAGCATTTATTTCTTGCTTTAAGTGCCACAACTTTGCCACACGGGTCAAAGTTGCTTTATGTGGAATGCTGGAAAGTCCTAATGCCTTCTGAAAGTCATAGTAAGAGTGCCAATGGTGTTTATTCACAAAGGATATTTTATATTCATTTCAGCATCTTTAAATTTTTATCACTAATTATGTTTCTACAAATTGGTGAACATGTGTAATAAAGATATTAAATCCTGAGTGGTTCAACACAGTAATCACTCTTTAAACATCCAAGTATGAGTTTAATGAAGCTGAAAGTTTGTAGCAAGTCTTCAGCTGTCTCTATTATTCAGCACTGTACCTTGTGTGTCCAGATGTGCAGGTTTTTTGAAGATACTATAAACATGAAGCATTATGTTTTCTGACGTATACACAAATGTTAGGACACAGCTCCACACTTACATCTTGTTCTAGCTATCACACAACATGGCTGCCATAAAATGGTCTACTTCCTAGAGTAATCCTGCAAGAGTTAGTTGGGTTGCAAGATTGAATATAAATTGTGGCTCATGAATGATCTTGTCTTCTTTATACCTTTTCCAGAAGAAAACATCGAATGACATTTTGATAACATTGTACAGAAATAACATATAAAACTAACATGACTACAGGATCACATTCCACAAAATGATATGTTTTTAAGCTTTAAGGATTGTTATTGTGGCAGCATTGTTTTTGTATATGTCAACAGAGGACCATATGTTGTGTGAATAGAGTTCACATTTGCTGTTGGATAAAAGTGTGTGTGTTGAATGGGTGAAACAATAACCTACTTTCCTGTGAAACTGCTAAACATGGTGCGATAAAACACTCAATTGTGTGACAGTGTGAATACCATTTTGAAAAGTGACATAATGCACTATAACAGTGTGTTATAGCACAGCAAAATGAAGAATGTTTTTCGAACATAGAATCAGGTGCGAATCTCTTTTAAAATCGTGGGTGGTGAATTTGGTATTGACATAAACAGCACTATGTTCACATTTAGCACATATAGTTCATCTGTAAGAAATTAGTGATATACTATTTCAATGTCTGGTATGACACTCACAACATATTCTAACATCCTATATTTGACTCATTTAGTTCAAATACTCTCCACCTTCAGTATGAATGTCCACATGTAAGTGCTGGGCATATGAAATACTAATTCAGAGTTAAGGACACAATGTCTTCATGTTTCTCCTTCTTGTCTTCCCTTTGTGGAATCTGGATGCAATATGACAGCAGGTTTCCCAAATAAAAAGGCTGGTTATGAGTCTTACACTGTCTTTTTCAAATGTCTTTTTCAAGGGCCCAGTATTTTATTATATCCATTTTGTGTGAGGCCGCTAAGTTAGAAGACAGCATCTTCTATAAAGCACTTGGAAAAGTTGAATATTATTCCACCATAGTTTAAATAATTTCTGCCTGTCAATTTTCTAGCTTTGTACAACACACTAGAAAAACACAAGATTGCCTTATATATACCTACTGATGCACACACAAAAATATCCCGTACTGACAGATTCACACATACCTTTCATTCACTGGATATAAAGTATCTGATTCATAATGACAAATCTGTTTATAAAAGTTCATATTTCTTTTATAAATTACAGAATAGTTCAATCAGACTTAGAAGAATATTGTTCTGACATCTGTACAACATAATTGCTATCTTTCAACACAATAGATGTTTGTATTGCCATATGTGTGTCTGCAGATATTGCCAGATATGGTCTACACCACACAAAATTTAGGTGTAGAGTACTTATTTGTTCAGAGATTGGTGAGTCGGACGTAGAAAAATCTTCATTAATGCACCATTGGTACAGCAGGTAAAAGGTCAAACTGCTGCAGGCATGGCAGTTTCAAAATGCCTAAACTGAATTTCAAAAATGAGATTTATTCCATAGGAAACAACCACTCTCTCATACAAATACCTTACGTGATTCATTTGTGCTTCCACACATTTTGAAAACTTCGGTATACTTAAGGTTTATTAATAATATACTAATCAAATTGGTCCACAATTGGAAATTTTGTGGTAAGGGGCTGGTGTTTCCAAACTTCCCTAATCTCATAAATTTTTCATAATGTATGTCACTGTCATGTATGGAACTAACATTATATGTAGAATGCTCCCAAAATTAGTCATTAAGGTTTTTTACATTTCTAGTACACTGCAATTTTATGAAGTGCATAATTGTTTATGAGGAAGTAGAAAGATTTATATCAAACTCAGATTGAAGTTCCTGTCAAATCATGGGCCTTTTTTTTTTTGACATGGTATCTTTTGGCAGATTAGAACAAATGAATACGTGACATACTGCATATACATCATTTATACGTGTCAAGGATTTGTGCTTCCTTGCCAGGCAATAAATATGCTCTCCCTTTGATATGTAGGTCATTTTCCATGTATAATATATTTAGTGTTCACATTTTAACAAGGAGAATGTAGACTGTGCTGGTATGGTTGAAGCATGAAACTGATGTTCATATGAATCCAGCCCAGATAGTCATTGCAACTGAGAAATGTTTGTGTGTCACAGTATACAAACTGATATGACTGGACATATTAAATGCATACAGTGTTCAAATAACTGCAAGCTAAAACTTGAAATTTGACACCAGTTTCAATTACCTTGCTGGCACTGTCAGGTTAGAGTTACACTTATATGCTCAACACAGCAAATAAATAGACTTCTGTTATTTTCAGTGTAGTTGATTGAAGAATGTAAAGACTTGGCTTTGTGTGTAGGCAATGGGCAGGAGTTTACAAATACATATATAAAATGTTATGTAACTTGTGTGCATAGAAGCTTTTATTTCGAAAATGAACACTTCACTGAAGAAGTATTTCTTTTTCTCAAAAGAAAATCTTTCAGTAGTAGAGAATTTGTGACCACTACGGATAAGATGTCGCTGCATGCTATTGCGCAGAGCAACATAACATTAGATTATGCAATTTTTTTTGGGGTGGGGGGTGGGGAGGGGAGTTTGGAGTGGGTGGGTGTGGTGTGGCTGTAGGCACTCTACAATAATGTATTCTTGAACCAACTGCTTTAGACAGTCTTTGTGTGCATGTTCCCCAAGTTGCTACACCCTGTATAATGTCCCATGTTATAAGTCAAAGGGTGTGGTACAAACGATAGTTCTGATTATTGAGACCATCATTATGGATATACACAGAAAACTAGAGGATACTATGACCATTTCTTTTTCATTGCATGTAGATTCAGTTATTCTTACTTGCTGTAGCATAGATGTAAGAATTAAGCAATCCTTCAAATTGCAACATCATGATATATAAATCATCTTCTTCCGCACAAACAATCATGAAGTCTCCAGTTACTTGTTTCCATTCTTGTGTGATAATACTGTATTCCTTAGGGCTGCTCTGTTGACAGTACCAAGAACCTGACTGCCTCTTTCTGCAATGCAGAGTGATTAAACTCTAGCCCAATGCCAGTAACCCAGGTCATTTGACCTTGGAGTTGGAAATCGCAGGTAACCCAAAACATCAGGAAAATGTCCAACACAACAAAGTGTCATCACCCAAGAAAAAGAAAACATTGGATACAAACTGCCATGAGTGCCTGGAGACTTCTTGTCCCAAGTTGTTTTTAAACATTTCAGAGAGCATCAATTGAAGATCCTCTGAAATGCAGTTTAGGCACAATGAATGCATGTGTTCACCATGTCTTGTTTGCACATTATTTTTAGCCACAGTGCTTTATGTTCTTGCCTGCTGTTGACATCTGAACAAGCTTCACAGGATAATCTGTATCCAAGATCAAGTCTGAGATACAGCCAACCATTCCATTCTTATACTTGTTCAGCGAAGCATTTTCTATATTGTCCATTCCACCTGAAAACACACAAATTATAAGGGTTAAGGTAGGTATATGTAGAAAATGAAATTATTATTTTAAATAATGAGTCTCAATCAGAGACTTGAAAGTGGTTCTAGTTTGAGGACTCAGTTGTTCTGGGGCATTGTGCTAAGTAGCAGGGTGAGTCCCACTGTTTTGAAGGAACATGCATGCCACCTTTATTTCTAGGAGAAGGAGTCCAAGTATCCTAGTTCCATTGTAGGAGAACATTTTACCATCAGTTTTAACAATACGTTTATGTTATGATATTTAGAATTATCTGAGGAACCTTTAATTTCTTTCATTTCCGACCATATTTAAAGTTGTATCTTAAGTTGGAATTTGATTGTGTGATGTAAACTACAGATATTAGAAAGGAAATTGATTGTTACAAATATTGTCTGTGAAAGTGAAGCATACTTAAATTTCATTCAGCTTTACATGTGCTCTAACAATGGTCTGTGAGATGCAGAAGCACTCTTATTCTTCCATAGGAAAAAGAGTCCTTCTGAACTTAAATCTAAATTGTCTAAACCCCCATATTTATAATGGTGACAAGTACAAAACTACTAAAGCAAGCCTAATCCCCCATAATTAAATAGGGTGATGGCAAAATATGGCTAGCAGTTTGGTTTACCCATGCACACTCTAAACATCACCCAAGTCCATGTTACTTTGAGTTGGCAGTGGGTAAGTTCTGAACTCTCTAAGACTGACAAGTGTGTGTGGTGGCAAGGGCAAAGATCGTGTGTGTTTGTGTGTGATGCATCTGCCCTGGTTGGTAGAGTGAATATTTTAAATGAAACAATTTAATTCATGCTCAGAAATTTTAATCTCTCAGTCTGATAAATGGAAATTCAGTAAGTGATTGTGCTTCTTTTGTGAGGTCATAATTTCTGTTAGGGGTGGCTATTGTGATTACTCACCTGTGGACACAAAAACCTACCTAGCTATTCCAGTGACTGTAGCTATGATTAACAGGGAACAGCAGTTGGCTGTGTGGGTTCTAACTCTAATGAAGAACATGGACAAGCATGATGGGCTACCAGCAATCTAGATTTTTGGTCCAGTAGTTCCCTAGACTACAATTTTCATGGTCTTTCTCAGTGTCTCCAGTGAATGCCAACATAGTATTTTCAAATAGGCTACAATAATGTGCTGCCACATTCTTTTTTTCAAGCAAGGTTGTGTGATGGTACAACTTTAAACTTGCATGTGTATTTAGGTGGTGTCCAGTTTGAATCTTGGCTAGGTTGCCAACTGTCCTGACAGAGATGCTTTATGGCATTCCTTAATGTCCAGGTGAGTGACTGCTGGGGCACTACCTGAAATGGACCACATTATGCCCATTCCTTATTGGGTACAATGGTGATGATGCTTCAGAATTGGGTTGGAGAGGCAGACAGTGTGATTTTCAGCTGCAGTGTGAGCTGTCCACCTTATATTTTCCTCAGTCAGTTGATGAAAATATCATGTCCATCTTTCAGTATGCTATAAATCTCTTCCTTCTACATGCTTACCTAATACCTTTCATGATCATCTATGTAGGTTATGGTACATGCTTTCATTTTGTAGGGTATTATTACCTATATAAAGACCAGTGTTGGTATTCAGTTGCCTCAGTTTGCCAGGTGATCGCTTGGTGATTGCTGCGCCATTGTCAACTGTCACTGATCCCTCCTGGTCATTTCTGAAAATAATTATGAACCACTTTGAACTGTTCTGTGTATCTTGAATATTCTTTGAATATTCTTGCCATACAGAAGAAAACATGAGTTAGGAAAGAAATATCCTTTATGAATCCTTCACATTACTGCACCCTTTGTGCAGTATGGTGAAACTGTCTCGTCTAAGGGATGTGAGATTTAGATCAGTTTTCTTATCAATTAGGCAGTGTGCCAACCATCCTTGCCACTCCAGTACACCTTGGTGAAATTATGGTTCATCATACAAAAGACTGGCATGTGACATAAAATATAACTCTATTGTAACTGAGTAACTTTGGTATTTGGCATGTCAGTAAAAGAAATATTGTAACTGCATTTCCTCCGGTAATTTAAACTGTATGTGACATGTGTATTAATTGAAGTAAGTTTGAAGTTGCCACTGATGCTGTATGCAAATGAAAGAAACATTTTTGGTGAAGGCAAACTCAGTGTTGAAAACACTATCAGAGAAAAGAGCAATGAAACCAACATAATGTTATTGAACAGTACCATAAATAGCAATATAACTGCACTGCTCTGTCAGTAAAGTTACAAACTTGATGGCCTGGGCTTGCTTAAGAAGAAGAGATTTTACTGTTTGTCACCCTGTCCAGACAGGCTCTGTGGCCCATCCAATCATGTGTGCAATGTTTACAGGCTCTTTTCCTTAGGATAAAGTTGGTCAGAGCATGGAACAGCTCCTTGGAACACTCCTTTGCCTCTTACATGCCTTAATTACATGGTGCTTGACACAGTGTAACTTTAATTTTATCATTAAAAATTATTGTTTTGTGCATCTGTATAGCTTGTCTGTTGAAGGTATAGATGACTTGTCACGTCACACCTTTGAGACAAATGATTTAATTTTTATGTATTTCCATGAATGTAAACACGATGGGATCCCCATGTGTGCATAGCATCTTGTGACTCAATTGACAAAATAGGCCCGAAAATAACTGATCAATAGTCGAAACATGTAGCCTATGTAATTACCTTGTGTAATAAAGTAGTTGTGCTGACGTACATTATTTAATATTATGTTAACGTTTATGAGCACATCGTGATGCCTCTGTTCAAAAAAGTAGTTTTATTTGTTGGATGTCACAATACACATAATTACTTATGTTTATAAACCGTCAATAATGACCCAGTAAATTATGTTTTTCTCTCATAATGAGATATGATTCATACAGTCTTCATCACGTGGAAACATCTAATGCTTTATATGTTAAGTCTACTCTGATTTTATTCTCAGCAGGTAAAGTGATGAATGTAACATTGTCCCCATGCCTTGGTAAGTGTTGTGTTTAATGACATATGGGATAGTACAGATCATATATTCACAGAATTTTTAACCTTGTTACTGGAAGGAGGTAAGAGGTGAGCTTCACATGCATCCTGTTTTCTTCCTGGGCAGACTGCCCCAAGTAGTTAATGGACAGAGTCTCAGTACACCACAAGAGACAGTATGGATGTGGTGGAAAACAAAAGATCCCTGCTGAGAATCAAAACTGGTTCTGTAGCCCACAGCATGGTCACTGTACTGACTGAACTATCCTTGTTCCTTAATAAAGGTTTTTATATTCATAAATTGCTAAAATCATGAAGTCATACTACACTAGCATCTTATACTATGACAATGCAGATGCAGACCTATATTGTATGTTTATGGTATGCCAGATATTATTAGTACAGAAATTCATCTGGATATAATATTACTAACTACTCTTAGATGTGATCAATAGTTTAGAAAAGGGAAATTATTAATGAACAGATACCTGATTGCTTTCACTCTGTGCCAAAGGCCATCATCAACTCGTGTCAAGTTGTATGGTATGGTTACTTCTCCACTTCCTAAGTTGAACCTGAAGTGCAAGTAGCCATCTGCGATACCAAGGGCCAGGAAGTCCCCTGCAGCAGACATATTGCGACGTCCACTCCAGAGGAGAAGACCCATAGAGGAACTAGTTCGGAATCGCATGTTTATGTTGATCTTATAGCTAATGATCCTGTATGTGAAGCAAAAAGACAGCATTTAAAATATAGACTAGGAAAAGGATTTTGAAAATCCTGTCGATGTTATAGAAGGAACAGATTTTCCATGCAGGAAAGGATGCAGTACAGTATATGAAACTGTTTTGCCCATCATATCGAGTGTTGTATGTAGAACAGAACTACTGTCTTGAACATTTCCATAGGGTGAAGGGAAATATAAGGAACTGTTGTCAATTCCTTCCACACTTTTCAGAGTGTATAATGCATTGTTATTCACTCATTTGGCACTATGCAGGTGAAGTAAAGTAAAATAAAGCAAAGCAGTTTACTACTTGGGGACCGCGGTAGCACAGTGGTTAAGGCGCTACGCTACAAATCAGAAGGTTGCTGGTTCGATTCCAGATGGTGTCATTGGAATTTTTCATTGACATAATCCTTCTGATCGCACTATGGCCCTGGGGTCGACTTAGCCTCTAACAAAAATGAGTACCAGGAGTATTTCCTGGAGGTAAAAACGGCCGGTGCGTAAGGCTGACAACCTTGCCACCATTCTGGGCCAATGTCACGTGATCTGGGAACCCTAACTTCCTGGAACCCTGTGGCCACCTCAGGCCTGTAATGGGACTGATTTACCATTTTTAGTTTACTACTTGCCTTCGCATTGTGTCAGGATCACTGTAGTGGAGATAGCTGTCACCAGCAAACCTGGGGATTGGTATGTCCTGTAGCATGGTGGGGGCAGCGTGTTGCTGGCACTGTGTGTCACGATAGCCTTGTGCACATTCACACGTGAAGTAATCCATCTCGGGCACACAACGACCCTCATCCCCACATGGCCGAGTAACACATGGGTGAGGACAGTTGTCTACATTCACACCTCCTAGGGCAGCTGCCAGAATCTGCAGTGGCTGGTTGTTGATCACCACCTACAGAAAATGTTCAAAATTCAACACATGAATTGTTTTCAAGTCCAGTTTCATATCTATGCATGCTGTATCTATCAAAACAAGGCATAAAGATCTTAATTTTTTAACAATAAAATGCAAAATTTTCTTAAAAATAGTGTGAATGATTTTATTAAGTATGGTTTCAGAAAAGTGGTTAACTGTACCATAATTTTACATCTGCAATAAACGATCACTAATGTCACTGTGGTATGAACACATTTGGAATTTATAAAAAATGACTCCAAAATTAGAACTACACATTTGCACTTTTGCTTACCTTGCTGTCTAACTCATGGACTACATTTTATAATGTTATTTTGTGATGTGATTACTTAATAAACTACCTAAAAGAGTAATGCAATTTTTTTTTTTTTGGTATTTGGCACATTTCATATTCATTGAGACACATTTGTTATGACAAGTACCAGAATCCCTGAAGATTAAAATTGGATGGGAGACTCAGTATGTGGCTCACATGGTCAAATGTACTGCTTTATCAAAAATGCTAATGAGACATGATGTGTTTAAATCAGAAGAATAATCACAATGTAGAAAAATCGATTAATTTACAACAATATTAAAATAAAATATGCCTCAAGCACATGTTGTGTCTGTCTGTCCATCCACTTATTTCATGTCCAAAACTACATGAAGGGATTCAGATAGAATTTTGTATGGATGGCCAACATTGATTACCAGGTGAATTTCACTTATAATTATAACATGCATTTAAAACCTCTAATTTACCTATATTAAGTACCTAAGGACATAAATTAATTTGTCTTACATTTAATTTACTAAATTCTAGATTAAAAATAAAAAAAAATCTCTGCTGAGATGTCAGTACCCCTGAGTCATACTTCATGAACTCCAAAAGTGAAGAAAAGAAACATAGTTGCGGAAGTATAGAAGTATCTCAAAATTACAGGCCTAATGAGAAATTTGCTTAAGCTGTCAAGAGTTCAGAAATGTACAAGAATAAGAACCAAGCATATATAACACATTAGTTCCCCCATCTGCCCTCTCTGGTGGGAAAAGAGATTGAGGAAACCAAACTGAATTCAGGAGCACTATTGCTCATGTGAATTCATAGGCTGAACTGAAATATGTTGTTGGAAAGACCACAGAAGGAGAAACACATTTTTAATTATCTAAGAAATGAATCTGCAATCACCGAAATTTTGGAAGGGTCCCCAAATTATGAGTGAAATACAGACCGAATGAAACAAAAAAATTGAAGATGACCACCGGAGAGTGTAAAATTTTCATGATGAAATGTTGTTGGAAATGGTTTAGGATTTTGTTATCATTGGTGCTGAACTTTAAATTTCTACTACCAGAATTAGTTATATCAATTTAGTCCCTTGCCATACTTCAGCAACTGATGAAGTACCATGAAATAATCAGATATTCAGGTACAAACTGAATCAATAACTGGCACAGCCTTCAAATTGCAAAACCACATGTGTTAATCATCAGTTGAAATCATACTTCCAAAATGTATGTTAGGTTTGAGGTTCCTGTGACAGAAAACATGAAGATTACTGTATTTTTGCAGATATCATGAGGTATGGTAGATAAGTATTGGCATTTCAGAAGCAGGATGTTTCTTCAAAATATTTGTACATGCTAATTTACCACATTACATGACTTCACATCTCAGAAGTCAGTAATCTTTGGGAATGTAGTGTATGTGTGCAGTTAAGCCTAAACAAACGGTACATTCTTATTTTATAGATATTCTTATGCCTCTAAGGGATAAAGAAAACTGTCATAGGTAATTGGTCTAAATTGCAAGAAATGGAACTTTTCCACTCTACCATCCCGAACCCCATCCATTCACCCCCTTATCCAACCCACCTTAACCACCAAACCACACATCCACTCATGCATGCAAGCACATGCACTTTATTTGCATACTTCACTATTAGGACATTCATCACACTAATGTATGTACATTGGAGAAAAAAGAACCCAAAACTCATTCAATTTGAAATTGGGTATCTCTAGTTTTTGTTGGTTCTTTATCACCATAGACGCTCAGACTTAGTCTTAAGATGTTCCATTTAAGACCTGTTGAGAACAAAATGGTATTGGGACAAGCACTTTGTCACTCAACATTTTACCAATACTGCAATCATCTCTAATAAACTTTGTATTCAAGGCTGTCACAACAAGCAACAGTGTGCCAGGGGATTCAGACTCACCCAATCCTAATCATAAGCAACATTCATTAATTACAGTTTGCGAGTTCAGCTGCAGGAATATTTGTATTTCTGTCTTTCTCCATACCTTCTGAATGCAGCCCACAAAAGATGTCCGGACTTTCACTTTCGGTGACACCATGTCAAAGTTTGGTACTCCGCCAATGTACAGGTTCTGAGGGAGAGAAAGCTGTGTGAAGGCACCAGGGGCCATAGCTTGTGTTGTGGCCATGCTGTCCACCTGCAGAATTGCAAGGCGGCCCGTACGTGAAAGGCGCAACTCATGCCATTCGCCCAGTGTCACTGGCTCAATGCTCCTACAACATATGTTCCAAACTGGTCACAGTGATTTCACTTCAGTTAGAACACAGCCTTCAGTACAATACTACAGATTCTGATGACGGTGTGGCCTACCATCAGACGTGCATTTGGCCACTTCTATATTCATCACCAAATTTCACAACCCAGTTCCCTAAAACTCTTATCAATATAACACGGCCTGTCCTGTCTTGGTCTGCAAAGTTGCAGATTTCTGATAGACCGGTCACCAGATTTCAGTACTTTCCCTTCCAATTTGAAACCTTAGTCCTTTTTTTTTTTTTAGAAGCATACAGAAGCTTGCTATTATTTTATTCAATTTATATATTGGCTCTCCTTCTTTGCCTAATACCAGTCAAACTGATTCCTGAATTGAAAACTGGCAAAGATAACAACAATGATCATGATGACAATGACAGAAACAACAACGGTAGGTGTAATTTCTAGTTTCTGCTGTGAAGTGGATAAGTTTTAGTTGTATAATTTGTTAGGCAATAAGTTCACTGACTTCACTATCTCTTTTATGAAATATATTCCAGGTTTCACCTAAATGAGAGTGTCTGATTGTTCCACCTGAGTGGCTCAACAATTTGTAGGACTTTTAGTCTACAGTAATCACAGTAGGTTAAAAATTCCAAGAAGAGGACAGCAGTAAATAGCAATGGTAGGAATCTGTGCTTCTGTCAATATCGTATCTTTGACCACCTTTGCCAAGGAAAGTTTTGCAGTGTGCGCATTCAGTGAAATCTTCAAGGTGTCCTTGAAGGGCTAAAATGTACAACAGTGGGTCAATGGAGGGCTTACCTGTAGAAACCGAAATGACACTTGGGAAATGAACTTTCCCACTGAAGTTTCCATGGACATTTCACTAGTATTCATTCACGTGAATACCGGACAACTACCGGTTTTCAGACACTGCTTAGTTGTTTCAGCATGACAAATGTGGCACCATATGCCTCAATATAATGTGTAATACATAGCTTGAGCGGGATTCACACCCCCAGGCAAATTACAGTGTTGTGTATCGAATATAGGCAGCGTGACAACTTACATATGTTAATAATGGTATATATTCTGAGAAGGGCATACACAGCAGTATGACGCAGTCTAAATAAGGAAAGCATGTGTGTAGCTGCAATTCTTTTGTTTGTTGTTGCTTGACATTATAATAATAACGAAAGTATTGTCACTTATTCAAATGTTGAAAGACGTAACGGTGTTTTGTTGACAGGATATGGTATAAAGGTGAGGTTACGAACAGGTGAACCTGTTGAGCACAGATCTGACAGAAGATATGTCACTAAAATTAATGTAAGTACCGGGAATTTCAAATAACGTAATGTTAATTTAAATAAACTATATCGATCTTATAAATCTGTGTTGCTGTAGATTTAAGTCGAAGTGTTCGTGGACCTTTTTATCTTGAAGGTGAAGGCATTACAAGCCTTCTAAACGTCGGTAATTTTTCCCAGTCGACACGGAATAACATCCCAGAAGATTCGAATCTTCTTGTTCATACCCTTCAGTAAAGCTTTCGCAACAATTAGCGAGAGTAAACAAAACGGATAAAGTCTGAACAAATTCGGTGCATTACTTTACATACCGTTTTAAATCGAAATCGGCTTCGTAATTTGGGCGTTGTTACTGTCGAAACGGCGGGTATATGAGACGATTCATACCGAGTTGATTACTGTGGAGTAGAGTCATTTTATTGAACTACCAGTCACTGCGGTATTCGAGAATTTACCCGCCTTCAATAAAACTCGACAGTTCGTTACCGTTTTCACAACAGCCCGCCATTTATTCCTAACTTGAACCAGATAAATTCAGTGTACACCCTCACATTCAATTTCTTTGGGACCCACTTAGTGTTATCCTTCCATCAATGCCTAGGTTTTCCAGTTGGTCTCTTATCTTTCGTATTGCAACTAAAATATTTTACCTGTTGCTGACTTCCCCATTCATGCTGTATATCTCGCCTATCACATTCTCCTTGATTTAGTAGCTCTAATAATTTCTGGTAAAGAGCACAACTTCGAAAGCACCTCATTGTGTTATGTTCTACTACTCTGTTTTCCTACTTCCTTTGTGCAACTCACCTACGAAGGATCCCTCACTAGCAACACTTCTCGAAGCGTTTCACCTAGGGTGGACTCAAACTACCGAGAACAGTGGCGTGTTCATTTGTTAACTTCCTGTCCCAGTTGAAGGGTGAAAGGGGAATATGTTAAGTAACATTTCTACGGCCGGAGTCGGGCTCATGACCCCATTAACCAAGACATCGATCTCAGTGGTGGTACAACAACTGTATTACTGCAACATCGGGGAATCGGCTTAAAGAAGAATTGCGCTGATAATGTGTAGAGCAAAATTCTGCAGAAGAATTGGAGACTGGAAAGAGATTTCAACACCGTAATAACGAAACAGAGGCATAACGTTTTTTTCTTTGTCTAACTTACTCGAGTCAGGAAGAGTGGAGGAGATGAGAAAAAATTTAGAATTTCATATGAAATAGCTCAATGGAAGAGGTCGCATGGACACCAGAGCTTCGAAGACAGGACAGGCTTGGTGCTAAACTCATACTGGAGAAACTGAGTGTGAAGTGTCGAATGGATTACACTGGTTAAGGGATGGGCTGATACGAACATGGTAATGCAAGGTTGAATTACATCAGAATTAGTTTCTATTGAGTTAAAGTCACCAACAATTAACTGTCTAATACAACTGTTGTTTGTTACAGTTATTGGTGTGTGTGTATATACAAACACACACATACAACGGGGGATATCAAATTACTGTAGACTTCTTCATTATGGAGTATCATTTTATATTTGAACAATTACAAAAAACGAAAATAATGAGAAAATTAAGAACAATTGTTGCCATATTAGCAACTCTGTTGCTAGAGTTTGTAGTGTGCGCTCACCACGTGTTCATAGTAAGGATAGGCGTTCATACGCGGGCAGACTTCACACCAGCGACAATGATCACTGCCGGACCAACAGGAATCAGAATCTTCAGATGACTTGCAACAATATATGGCTCTCAACAAAGATGCAGAACAACGTGTCTATGAGCATGGGGTTCGTATTCATATTAACTTGGGTGTAACTTGTAAACTCTTCAATCTGGAGGTGTTCTACATGAAATTACGCACAGCACTTTACTAACAAGTTTCGTAGCTGTTAATTTATAGATTTTTAATAGCCTCACCTATAATATTTACACGTTTCAAAGGAGTATATGTCATTGGGCTTTTGGAGAACTTCCATCTTCGAGACGGTCGTGGAAGAGATTATCATTCGAGACTCGTGGCTTAGTTACCAACCGGCGGTACAGAAACGCGTTTAGTCAGTTGTGTTCCGAATACATGTTACTTGTTACATGTCACTCTTGCTGTCGTGACGCGAGTTCTTAGATTTCTTGTCAAACACACACAAAGACAAACACAGAGATGTACCCTGCAATTTCGTATCGAGCCTCATGAGACGATTTACTTGATAGAGAGAGCTGTAAAGAACACAACTGAGACAGCAAAGGTGAGGAGAGAGGACAGGTTAGACAGACACAAAAGACAAACTCTGAGCCTTCCTACCGCCATCAGCTTCTTCACGTTGTCGCTTCCTGTTTATTTTAATCGTATTCTCTTAGTACGTTGAGCGCTCAGAAACTGTCGTCGAAGATTAGGGGAAGTTTCTCTTAGTTGCTGACGACAGTTGATGCCTTCTTTATCATTACAGAGCTTCCTGCTCTTCCGAACCACTTTTCTGGTTCTAGCGCGTTTCATATCAATAAATAAAATTGATCACCTTGTTTGTTCCGTAGGTTATTGAATGACATTTTTCGGTTGCGGGGACCGCGGGTTCGAATCTCGCTCAGGGCATCGATATTCTCTTGTGTCTGTTGTGTGCTGTGTAGGTAGTGGCCTCTGCTACCAAGTGATTACTCGTTCAGAGGAGTCATGCCATATGTGTGTGTTTCTAATTGTGTGATCTAGGAACCTCAACAATGAGGCAGTCTAGATCCGCTTTGGGCTGTTGCGCCAGAGAGGAAAACAAAAGGATGTCGTATCCTGTCTGAAGCTGTGTCGGTGGACGACGGAGAGACCCATAATAAATACTAAAATATTTAATCATGGTAAAAGGTAACATGGCCGGATTCGAACTCGGCACTTCTAGAAAACAAGACTAGAAATAACATTACCACTAAACTTGCTTGTTCCATGAAACGACTTGTTGGGGCAGACTGTTAATTTGATGTACATTCCTCAAGACAACCACACAAATTAAATTTTTGAAATTAAATGTGACAGTACTTTTTTATCCAATGCTACCCGATATCCGAAGTAGCACTGCTCCCGCTTGTCCTTCTGATAAGAGTATTACCAACACACAAACACGTACTGACCAATAGTGGAATGGACTTGACAAGAGGAAACCGACGCACTTGGAAAAAAACATCTTTTTAATATTATCCTTCTACCTACGTGTAGGTATCTAAACTGTTCTTTTCCTTTAAAATTTCCCGACCAAAAATTTGTACGCAAATTTTTTTCGGTGCGTGCTACATATCCCGCCCACCCAATGCACTTAGTTTTAACCACCTGAAGAATACTGGATGAGTACAAAGTATGAAGTTCGTCACTGTGTAACTTCTTACAGCCTCCATCTTCAACCTGTCTCGTACACCCGCAGTCTTCGCACAACTTTGTCCTCCAACACCCTCAATTTATTTCTTGCCTTGAGCAGTTAATGTTGCACACCGGCATCGAGCACCAAATAAAAATTGTATTTTTTGGGCTCGTTCGCAAAATTGCGAAAACCGACAATTAGCTACGTCATGTCTGTCTCGCCCGGATGGAACAACTCGGCTTCCACTGGAGGGATTTTAATGAAATTTGATATTTCATCATTTTTAGAAAATCTGTGGAGAAAGTTCAAGTTTCATTAAATTATGATAAAAAAAGGGGCACCTGAATACCAATACATGTTTATGATCATATATCGTTCAGTTATTCTTAGAATGAGAAATGTTTCAGACAAACGTTGTAGAGAAAATCAAAACATACATTTTATGTTCAATAACTTTCTTCCGAAAATGGTGACGTTTATGAGATAATGTGGGAAAATATGGTGCAGCCAGAGGGGCCACAAATGACAATATAATACGCCGCATGCGCATTGCATACTGGATAACTAAGGCTACAAACACATACTCAGAATATGCAATATTTACTGACGTCACACAGCCATAGTGGTTGCACGAACGCGCCTCAATATTACGTGATGGTACAGTGCATTGTCTGTCTTACTATAATTATCTTCAGGTTCCGACGTGGGAAGTAGGCAGATGTGGAATTTAAAGTAAATTGTGTCAAGTACTCTCCACATTTATCTAGGAATATATCTTATTTTTATTATAATATATCATGAAATGAGATGAGAAGCCTTACGAAAGTCGAGGCTGTTTCTAATACAGTCAGTATCTCCTGAATCACCCGCACAATTTAAATATTGCAATATCTGAAGAATAAAAACCAAGTAGATGCCACTTATTATTTTATTGTACTTCATTTAGGCTCAACATGTTTCGGGCACTACTATGCCCATCATCAGGAGCTCGCGACTGTAATGTTGATTACCACATTGGTCGTTTCCTTCTGTAAAGATGGAAGGGGTAGCGTTAGTGTAAAATTATGGTTCTTAGTTGTGTATGTTCGGTGTGAAGTTCTTTGTCGCGTGGTTGTAGCTGGTAACGTGTTTCTGTTAATATTAATAGTTGTGATCCATCATGCGTGGTAATCGTAGTGTTCTGTTGTGTGTAGTGTGTTTCATTGGTGGATTGGTAATTCGATGTGTTGTTAGTGGCCATTAACCCCCAGCTCCCCCACATACTACATGAAAAGACCAGTCGTGCTTTACCCTGCAGCCCGGACACTACTCCAGCCTAACCGCACCAAACCTCCAACCTACAGCAAACCAAGGTATGTACAATTTCAGATTCACAATACTAATAACACTAACATCTAGTTGGTTTTTATTCTTCAGTTATCACAATGATGCAAGGTCCAACAAACATCAAATTGCAGTATATGTTTTTTGTTTGTAGTCTATTTAATGACGCTGCCCGCAGAACAGCCTATAGAAGCCTAGAGTCGGACGAGTGGGTGGTAGTGAATAATGAACTGGAAAAATAGCGAAAGAATTGACCGTGGCCTAATTTATGGTGCTATTCCGGCATTTGTCTGGAGAGATTAAGAAAAACCAACAAAACGAGTAAGAATAGTGGATGTTCCTGTCGACTAATAAGAAAACCGCCAGAAACAAATGGTAATTTGTCGTACAATAATGTGTTGGTTACAACCCATACCACATTTAATAGAAAAGTATAATATAGTCTAACGCAACTTTATTATATAAACAATTTAAGATATTTAAAGAGAAAACAAAGCTTTCAATTATATATTTTTCTTTTTTAGGTTTTCGTAGTTGTGGATGTGTCCTTGACTGGTGCTTATAATTTTTGGGTGAGACATTCCCTTTGTTTATATTCAATGATTATTAGAAAAGTATTAGTGGGTCGGTAGCTCAGTCGGTATAGCAAGTGACTACGGGCTGGACGGTCCGGGATTGAATCCCGGTGGGGACGAGATTTTCCGCCCGTCCAGACCGGCCCTGGGGCCCACCCAGCTTCCTGTAAAGTGGGTACCGGGTCTTTCCCGGGGGTAAAGTGCGCCTGGGGCGTGCTGCTGACCACTCACCCCCTTCTAGTGCCGCGGTCTACCCACCCTCTGGGCCACACCGGGCCTGTAACGGGATCACTTTACTTTTTTTTTATTAGAAAAGTATTGTTTAGTCTAAAACAACTTTATTGTACAAACAATTTAAGAGAACACTAAGACATAAAAAAACCGTCACACGTTTCAGCCCAAAGGTCTTCATCAAGTTTTGCATAAAAAACTATACAAGTAAGGTAGATGGGTTACATTCTTATATAAAGCCTGACGATGGCTGGTTTGGGCCGAAACATGTAGCGAGCTGTAAACAAGATATGGTTTTACAATAAACTGCAGTTGTTTTCGAAGATGTTCTGATTAGTCAATATAAATGGATAAATCGTAATGGGATGTCATTCATAAAAGGTAGATGTCCAGCCTAAGATTCGAAGCGGGTACCTTCAGAATACATTCAGAAGCAATGCCGCTATTGCTTGCTGCACACACATGTTAGTGGGGCAATATATTTGAATTAACGTTATTAAAAGGTCAATACTGCCTTAATCATATGCATAATTTATATGGGCCTAATTGTTTTGCAGCATCTGAAGGCTATTTAAGCGGCAGTTCCTTACCTGATGGTGGCAGCACCAGTACCAAGGTCGAAGGTGAACTCGAGGTGACCATCACTTATGTACACGGCCATGAAATCGCCGACACCATCTGAGCGGTGTCCATTGTAAAGAATGACCCCATCTTGAGCACTGGGCTTCAGGGTTAATTGGAGGTCAAGCCAGGAGAGCGCTGACCCCCCGAGACCCGGATACCTCAGGTAGCTTGACCCATTGAATGACGGTACCTGTAACGATCATAAAGTATTTAAGTAGGGAGTTTAAGATTATTTAACGACGCTCAGTCCTTACTGCAAAAATTAATCGATATGATTAGCGGTGTGGGCCTAGAGGCTTTCAGACCCTAACAACTAGTATTCTCATTAAGTATACTTTACTCTCTATAAATTTAATTGGTGGAAATGAGAAAATTACATTATGAGAATACCAAGACGTTTCAAAGTAGGCCACATTCATAACATCAAGCGTCAGAAATGCTATGAGAATAAAAAGCTGGGTTTCAGACAGGGATGTAAAAGTCCTGGGTACTAAATCGCCGTGGCGACTAATTCTTGTACGGTGGCATCTAATATTTGTGGTTCCTCAGCGTGGGAGTTGCTCTGTGTCAGTCTTATGGCGCCCAGAATTTTGAGATGCCTTCTGGATTTCTGGAAAATTTGTGCACCTCTGGTTTAAGACGATATATCTCGCTTATAACGTAGGATAAATATGAACATTTCTAACAGATAAGAGAAGGCCATTTTGCACTGGTCTTATCAATACTATATGGGACAGCGCAGTCGGTATAGCGACTCGCTACGGGCTGAACGGTCCGGGGATCGAATCCTAGTGGGGCGAAATTTTCCGCACCTGTCCAGACCGGCCTTGGGGCCCACCCAGCCTCCCATACAATGGGTACCGGGTCTTTCTCGGGAGTAAAGCGGCCGAGGCTTGGCGTTAGCCACTCACCCCCATATAGGGCCGAGGTTAAAGAAAGAGTAGAGATATATCTGATCACCCTCTGGGCCTTCGTGGCCTGTTCCTCTACCTTTATCTTATCAGTACTTTAAATCTGAGAATCGCTAACCTTAGAATGTTTTCCAGCAGACGGAGGACATTAAGCACTCAGAAATTATTGCCTACAAAGTCGATGTGTTACACGTAAAAGGTAAAGTGATCCCGTTACAGGCCCGGTGTGGCCCAGAGGGTGGGTAGAGGTATAACTCTAATCTTCCATGACCGCGGCACTAGAAGCGGGGGGTGAGTGGTCAGCAGCACGCCCCGGCCGCACTTTACCCCCGAGAAAGACCCGGTACCCACTTTACAAGAGGCTAGGTGGGCCGGTCTGGACGGGCGGAAAATCTTGTCCCCCCGGGATTCGATCCCGGACCGTCCAGCCCGCAGTCAGTCGCTATTACCGACTGAGCTACCCGACCCACGATTAGCTACTAGTTTAGAATAATTTTTAACACGACACTGATTTAAGGGGCAGTGTACGAACTTGTTAAACTTTATGGCGGCATAAACAAAGTATCACAATCTGTGTCTATGTGTTGCGTCTTAATTCGGTCATCCGATGACCGCTTACCTATAGGTTTAATAACAAAAAGTCCTTTACGCATGTATTAGCTACTCATCATTGCCACAATTTCAGCTAGTCGTAAACTTCTACCAGCTCCAGTTGGCCGGAAAAAAATCATTCAAGTCTTTGATGTTGTGATGACGTAGACTGTCAATTTAGATCACCTTCTTTACGTTCAAATGTCTTAGAGAGTAATTAGTAGAGCTGCTGCTTAAAATGGCGAAAATAAACTTTGAGTTTGCTGCATGAAATGAGAGGAAAATCAGTGCAGGGTACATTTGCTAAGTGTAATAATCAGAGATTGAGCTAACGGCAAATAGCTATGATGATGAAAAAAGAAACTGTGGGTAGAATTTTTATGCCTATTTTTCCAAACATATAACCGTCTAGAAAGAAATAACAACAATAAAAGCAACGAAACATTATTACATAACATTTTTTTTCATTTATGTGCTAGACTTTTTCTAGTATAGGTTATGATTACAGTGATGGATAACCTCTAACTTTCGCTGCGTAGCCATATCTGTAATTGCTAAAACACGACAAACACAAAACAATGGATTTCGCGTAGAAATCGCAAGTCTACTTTCCTACTGTGCAGAATTCCAGTCCTAAAAGCCTGGTGCTTTTATGACATAGGCTTATGTGGATGATTAATATTTATAACCACACAATGGCACACAATTTAACCTATATAATGGACTTGTGCTTATGGTCATGTAATCAAATCATAGTCGGATTGGAATTGTTATTGTTTGCAATTGCAAACGTGTAACATTATTATTATTATTATTATTATTATTATTATCATCATCATCATCATCATCGTCATCATCATAATCATCATGATATTTTTGAGAGCATCTCATTACAGACGAACACTGCTTGCGTTTTAGACGTCAGAGTTTCACACCGCGATCCTGTTTGTAATTTGTGTGACATTTCTTTCTGTGTTAAAAGTTCTTGGGGACAAATGTACCTTGTATATTAGGGTGACCTTATACTGAGGGTACTTGATTATGTTGTGACTATTTCATTTGGTGTGTGTATCTTGTACTGTGGTTATTTTAACTTGTTTTGTAGTGTATGGGTGTGTGTAATTGTGGGTTTTGTAATGTGTGGGCGTTTTGGTAATATGTGTACTTGTATTTACTGTGTTTTGTATTGTTTGTACTGTGTTTTTTTTGTATTTTTTCGTTTATCTATATTTATTCCTATTTGTTTTGTCTGTACTGGTATAAGGAATACTGCCACTGAGTGACAACTCAATTGCGGTAAATAAGTAAGTTATAAGTAAGTAAGTAAGTGAGTGAGTGAGTGAGTAAGTAAGTAAATAAATAAGTAAGTGAGTGAGTGAGTAGGTAAGTAATTAAAGTAAGTAAGCTAAAGTAATAATAATAATAATAATAATAATAATAATATTTACAAACGCGGCTATATCGTGAAATTTTGATGTTATTTCGCCAAATTTTATAACATGTAATTCATAAATCTTTGTAGCATGGCAATTTGTAGCCGATATTGAAGCGTTTAAAGGAATGTTAAGGAGTCATAGACAATTCTTGTAACGGGCCGTGTTTATCGTGAGGTGCCAGAAATCATGAAAAGTGAATGGAGGAGTGTTCATAAAGCAGCTCAGGTTGTATATGGCGTTATAAGCTCTAACGCGTTTCTTGGAAAACTTCATTGTGTACGTTTCATTTATAAAGTACACGAAATTTCGGGCTCTTTTGAAGATGTCATTTCATTTTATCTAAGACGCCAGATTCATCTCACTTCATACCACAATCAGTTTAATAGTTTGTTCGTGTTCTTTCTTCTGACGGGTCCAGAGGCCTCTGGCCGTCAAGTTTCGTCGTAAAATGCGACATTGCATGAGAATCTGTCGCATCGTACCGTGTCGAATATTGTGACAAGCGCCTCCGCAAATCGATATGAGTATTCTCAGGTCAGAAGCACCAAATGTACGAGAGGAAGGAACACGCAGAAGATTGCGTGGGGCAACAGTTGCAGCCGGTTTGACGACACGCTACCAAGTATAGTTGCAGATCGGTCGGTTGTGGGGCACCCAGTCTCTCTCTTGAAGAGTGTTAAGTTGGCACGAGTGTGAACCTCTCACCTAAATCTAACAAATAAAGAGGTGAAGGATATGTGGATCTCTGCCTACACTCTTCTTGTCGTAGTGCATAAACACAAGAACAACATTTATGTATTCATATTTTGGGTATACAGAATCTCGGAGTCGGCTGATTTCAGTTTGGCCTCGTGTGTGGGAGTCCGGGTGTCGAATATCAGAGCAGCAATGAACTAACGCGACGAACGTTGCCTTGGTCTTGTTCACAACCTTCAAGTAGATTTCGGGATTGTGTCTTAAGAGAGACGCTTTCCCCCACATCATTTCTGCTGTATGATGCACATTAATCCACGTAGCTGCTTCCTTGCATTGGCATTCCTCACTGTGGAGGCCCGAGTTCGATCACAGCTCACTCTTCGTGAGGTTCATTGTGGAAAGCAAAGTACTGCAACAGGGTTTTCTCCGAGCAATATGGTGTTCCCATCTCAGTTATCATTACACTTACGCTCCATATTCGTTCGTACGTCACACGGGGCTGGTTGATACAAATAAGCCCACCGGTGGCTACAGTACCAAGGGTCACACTTTACCCTTTCCTAACTATACAAGAAAGAACAGTGCTCTGGTAGTCTATATTTGTTCCTTGGTCTGACCTTTTCTACCTACTCACTGTAGGTTTAGAGGGTTATTGTTGCAGCTGATCACACGCACACTCTGGAAGAGTTATTGGCCCGTCGCAGAGACCTCTCCCTGATCACACAAAACACAAGAAGTATTCATCCATGCCCTCGGCGGAATTCGAACCCGCAATCCCAGCAAGCGAGCGGCCGAAGACCTACGGCTTCGACCACGCGGTCATCGGGATGTAGTCTATAATAGTACATCCATAACTTAAACTAATACACGTTCCCGCCTGGTTTATCCACTTAAATCCTATGTTCATTCCCCATCGCTCCCTTGCGTGCTACATCCTCTGTCCGTATATCCTCGACTTTATCACCATCATAATATTTAATGAGGAAAAATTATTTTGAAGATCGCCAATATGCATTTTTATCCGCCCTTTTTTACTGCCATGTGTTTGGATGAGATCCGCCGAGATTCGACGAGAAGTTGACCGCTTAACATACTCGTATTTGCAGTTTTCCAACAGTCATTGCAACCTGACAACATGAACCCAGTATAGCCTACATTTAGTAGAAACTGACAAGAATTTTTGACCATTTAACATACAAGAGCAATCTGCAACTACATTAGTGCTGTAACGTAATACCAAGTTACAGGCTGTTAGCCAAGCAACTTTAGCCTTTCATTCACAGTTTGCAATTCGTTTCAAGCTGAAATCGTGATACATTTACTTCGTCCTTATGCCAAGACCCTTAAGGGTCCACATTGTCTGTACCTTGCATTATTCTGGCATATTAATCGAGCGTTTCTTTTTTTTTTTTTTCTGGCGCAGGAAGTTGGATTTCAGACACATTCTTTGCCGTCGTCAAAATTAATAGCTAAAAGGTAAAGGTAAAGCAGTCCCGTTACAGGCCCGGAGGGACCCAGAGGGTTCTAGGAGGTTAAGTTTCCCAGATTTCGTGACAGCGGCACAGGATGGTCGTAGGTTGTCAGCCTTACGCACCGGCCGCCTTTAACCCCAGGAAATATTCCTGGTACTCATTTCTGTTAGAGGCTGAGTCGACCCCAGGGTCATAGTGCGATCGGAAGGATCGAACCAGCTACCTTCCGATTTGTAGCACAGCACCTTAACGACTGTTCTACCCCAGATTAATAGCTAGTGACATATAAAACAGTATCTAGCACTTAGGTAGATATGTGCAGGGTATTTATACTCGTGTATTACCGGAAATGTTCGAATGCACATTTTGAGGCCCAGACAGAGCAGTCTTCAAGTTTTCCAACTCAACTTCACTTCGGGGGGTTCAAAGGAAACTTGGAACTCTTTTACCAGGAGTGCACGTATTTCAGATTAAATCACAAGGAAGCTACTTCCTTTTGTAGATCTCGTCTCTACCGCAGGCAGTTTTAAAAGAACTTCCAACTGATAAATTTTACGCGAATGCTTCGTGCAAAGCAATAAGAATTACTTAAAGTTTGGCCAACAGATACAGCAGATACAGCAGATACAGCAGATACAGCAGATACAGCAGAGTGATACAGCATTCTGCGCACATGGGGAAGATTCCACCGTCTTTAAGGCGAAGATTTGTGAAATGCCAAGTTATTTAAAGGCGATCATAATATTTTAGGTGGACAACTGACATTCGAAATAAAATGAACAAATAATGAAACACGAGGAAATAATAGAAGTCACTTACAGTTTGCAACAGAAAACTCACTGAAACCTGTCAATGGAAAAGAAGAGCCGCCACTGGTAGCTGCTCGCAGTCTGACGAATCCACTTCAATCAATCCTGCCCTGTTCCTTTAAGATTCCATTTTAGGCGCCTTCACAAACAGTTACAAAGGTCAAAGGTAAAGTTCAGCTTAGAAGAGGTTATGAAGGCCCAGAGGGGAGTAGAAGTATAGCTGTACTACTTCTTTGACCTTGGCTCTAGATGGGGTGGTTGATCAACACAACGGCCCTTTCGTTTTACCCCGGGAGAGACCCGGTACCCATTTTGTAGGAGGTTGGGAGGGTCCCACAGCCTCTCTGGACGGGTGCGGAAAATCTCGCCCCGACAAGGGTTCGATCTCCGGTCCCGGCCCACTCACAAGCGACAACTAGCCTTTTAATGTCCATCTGTCCACTTGTAACAGCGCGAATCTCATCGGACCATTTTGGAAACAATTCATGTGCAGAAGCTTTACTGAAATATATAGGCACACTCCGATTTCCATTAAGATCGGAAAAAAGGAGGCATTTTACATGGGATTGGGGTTTCTAGTCATGGTTTGCTTTAGAATTGGGGCCCGAAAACTTGCCGAAGCGCCGTGGAAGAAATGTGCTCTGTGAGCTACGCGCTGAGGCTCAAGAAAAGATTTTTATAATTCAGACAGGCTGTGATATTTAAGAATTGCGGGTTGAGGCTGAAGAAATAGTCGACCACCAAGCGCGATCGGGTGCATGTGTCGGATATCGACGTTTGAGAGACAACGATTGTAAATTTGCCCATTTACGATACTTGGACTACAACAGATTGTAAACAGGGTAAGGTAAGATTGCGGGGAAATCTAACAGCGCGTTTTAAAATACTCGGTGATTTTCTGTAAAATAATTACGACTACAACAGAGCGAAGGCGCTACATGTGTTACTACTTACTCCATGGAGCAGAGTCCTTCTTGAGAACCTAATCGGTTTTCAGCTAGTCAAGAAATTCCCCGTATTTTATGGAACCCGAAGGTTCATTACCATATTCACAAGTGCCCGCCGCCTGTCCCTATCCCAAGCCACTCAAGCCAGTCCATACCCCCACACCCGACTTCCTGAAGATCCATTTTAATATTATCCTCCCATCTACGTCTGGGTCTCCCAAGTTGTCTCTTTACCTCATATGTTACTACTGCAGATGTTTTGTTATTTGTGATATTATCCACCTGTCTACGCTTGGTTCTTCCAACTGGCCACTTATATTTAGGATGTCCAACGAAAACTTCACATGCGCTGCTCATGGCCACGTTCATCTCATGTTTTTTATTCGATTATGCTTATAACACACGTGCGGTATGATGGTAATTCAGTACCACTTTGTTAAGATATGGGCTCTTGATGGGCGTGAATAACAAGCATCTTTCGGCAAAGTTCAATTTCATTTTGTAGCTCATTTAACGATGCTGACAGTAGCTGAGAATATGCAACACCTTTTTGACATCGTGTGGTGTGACAGAGAGGTGTTGATTTATCTTTGACATCTGCTCCATTTATGCATGTTGAAGAGGAGAACAGTTCCTAAGAAAAACTGCTATGTTTCTACGAAAGTACACGCACAGTACGTCAGAATACTGGGTGCTAGATATTCGGCGAAGAACTAAAATCATCCAGTTCCACATTACTCTGCAACAATTCCCCGTCACTCATTCTTCCATCTTAAGTCCAGATATTCTTCTCAGCTCCTACTTTAAGAATTTTATATTCTATAGTATGTCCTTGAAGTGACAGAAAAGTTCCACACCCCCCAGAAAACTGGATATATAATTATATTATGTATATTCACAGTGTGAGGATTGATAATAGTACATTCGATAGGGTGGAAGAGTTTAAATATTTGGGAAGAACTTTAACAAATCAAAATTCTATTCCGGAAGAAATTAAGAGTAGATTGAGGTCAGGAAATGCTTGCTATCATTCGGTGCTGAATCTTTTGTCTTCCAGGTTGCTATCCAAAAATTGAAAGATCAAGATATATAGAACTATAATTTTGCCTGTTGTTTTATATGGGTGTGAAACTTGGTCGTTGACATTGCGGGAGGAAAGAAAGCTGAGGGTGTTTGAGAACATGGTGTTGAGGAGAATATTTGGACCTAGGGGGGACGAGGTATGGGGAATGGAGGAGATTGCATGACGAGGAGCTAAATGATTTGTACTCCGCACCCAATATTTTGCGGGTGAGAAAATCGAGAAGAATGAGATGGGCTGGGCATGTGGCGCGTATGGGTGAGGAGAGGGGGGTGTATAGGGTCTTGGTGGGGAAACCGGAGGGAAGGAGACTAATGGGGAGACCTAGGCGTAGATGGGTGGATAATATTAGGATGGATCTCCAGGAGGTGGGATGTGGGTATATGGACTGGATTGGGCTGGACCAGGATAGAGACAGTTGGCGGACGCTTGTGAGTGCGGTAATGAACCTTCGGGTTCCGTGAAATGCGGGGAATTTCTTG
>Ga0123352_10001446_pt1 | contig 31568 bp, 22 predicted proteins | sample TergutLab28metaG_FD_89700 | JGI IMG/M metagenome (GOLD analysis project Ga0123352, IMG submission 89700) | Labiotermes labralis P1 segment gut microbial communities from Petit-Saut dam, French Guiana - Lab288 P1 | ecosystem: Host-associated > Arthropoda: Insects > Digestive system > Gut ...
AATTAAAATACCTTTTACAGGTGGAAAAACTCTTGAGGGAAGCATGGCTTGTTTTTTTGCTGTGTTGCTTTCAACATATACTGTTACATCAAATATTGGTGTTTCTTTTGCAACAGCTTTGACAGTTATGATAGCAGAAGCATTTCCTCTTGGTGATTATGATAATTTTATTATTCCTGTAGTTGCAGGCACAACAGCTTTTTTAATGCTTGGGGCATAATATTTGTCTTTATTAATCCCATTTATAAATTTCGCGTAGTTTATATGAGAATAAAATTGTTCCACCAATCATAAATACCATTCCGCCTGAAAAATATGGAATTGAGGCCATATAAAATGTTATTTCTCTGCCTATAATTATAAACATCATACCTAATGCAAGGTAAAAGTATTCACTACTTCTTTTTTGAAAATAATTTATAACAAAAATAAGTATTGCAAGGAATCCTATAAAAAGGAGTGTAAAAAAATAATGGTAAAAAAAGCCAGGCATATAATAACTGTTATCAAGCATATTGTCTGAAAGTGGGATTGCAGAAGAAAACATAAGTGAAATAGCAACTATAATTATTGTCAGTATATTAAATTTATTGATTCTTATATCAGAAGAAGCCAATGCTGAAAGGAAAAGAGCAAAAAAACCGCACATTTTACTAAAATAAGCTACCCTTGATAAAAATATTGTATAGACAAAAGATGAATTAAGTTCTTCAAGTATTAAAATAAATGATCTGGAAGATTCAAAAATCAGGGTAACAAGATAAACCATAAAGAAAAAGACTTCTGCGCTGTTTGTTTTATAAAAAGAAAATCGTAAAATGAATAAACTTATCACAGAGTAAAGAACTAGTGAAAAACCAAATATATAGTTATTGGATGTCCATAGTTTTTTATAAGCCAGATCAATACTTTCTATTTCTCCGATTTTATAAAGAAAATATGGAGCAAGCGCCAGAAGTATAAGGATAGTTACAGATATTCCGATAATAAATAGTAGGGTATTATTTCTTTGAGCTATAGTCATATAATTCGATAATAATATAAAAAACTTTTATTAAAGACAATGTTCTTTACGATAAATGAAGTATAAAGAAGTATAAGGAAGGAAAAAAATGCGGAAAATATCAATGGTGGTTCTGTTTATTTTAGCAGGAGCACAATTTCTTTTAGCAGGTGACATTGCTAATTATGTAAATATCGGATTTTCCGGAGATTCACGCTACTTTATGTTTGCGCAGTATGGTGTGACAGGTACGGAGACATATTCAGATATATTTGCTGTAGATGTTATAAATAACAGATTTGTTACAAATGGTATTAATAGGCAGAGACACCCTATTAGAGCTCATTCAATGGACAATGGTTCAGGCGCTTTCCTTAGAGGTTTACTTGCATCAAATCCAGTTATTCAAAGAATTGGAATAGATCCTCTATTAAAAGGGCGCTACATATATGTAAATATAAATAGCGGTCCTGTACATGATATTGAATTTCGTGATTTTAGAACAGGAAAAACATATAGAATAAATTTACGGGAAAGAAGCGAAAACAGAGCTGGTGTTTATGAATCATCATTTTCTTTAAATATTCTTGTTACACAGGAAGGCGCTCCTGCCAGAGTATATTCTGCTGGTTCTCCAAGCATTGTAAGAAGAGGGGTAAAAGGTTATAGCATTAGAAGTGTTTTTCTTTCTCCAAATGAACAAAATATGGTACTTGTTATTGAAAGAACTGAAGTTGATAGAGGTTCTGTCTCCATAAGATATATGGTTGAGACATTACCTTTGTAGTAATAAAAAAATGATAGAACACATTTGTGGAATAAACGCTTTGTTACCCCGCAAATTTGCTGCGGAACAGCGGCGAAGCCACATATCCAAAGTTCTGCTATGGAGTGTATTATCTATTTTGCTTTTTTCTTTTCTGCAAACAGGGTGCTCGAAAAGACCAGAAATACTTTCTCATGGCGAAGAAGTATATATATATCCTGTCTCAATTTTTTTATTACCCCCTGCACATGGGGAAGAATGGTTTTATAATGTTAAAGATTTTTCAATAATTACAATGCAGGCAAGACCTCTTATTCCATGGCCCCAGGCTATAAGGATCACAGATATAGCAGAAACAGAAAATGGAACAATAGTTATTTTAATAAATAGAAAAGGTGTTGTTAGCGTTTGCAGTAATAATGAAGGAGCGCCATTTTGCGGGTCTGAATTTTTTTCAACAAAAATAACAAATGAAAGTCTTGCTAAATTTACATCTGGCAAAATAATTACAGACAATAATTTTATTTTATGCCATATCTATGCTGATACTTTTTTTAATGACAATTTTTATGTGCCGCTGTCCCCTTTTATTAAAATTGATATTGATAATAAAAAAAGTATACACAGCCAGCATAATTACCCTGCTATTATTAATGATTTTTCACTTATAAATCTTAAAAAAAGAGATGGTAACTGGTTCTCTGCGTGGAAAAAAGTAGATGCCCATGCAACAGTGTTTAAATATTTTATGCATAATAGTTCTTTGGGTGAGAATGCAATAGAAATAGCAGAATCAAGATTTAAACAGGCCAACTGGTTTTTAAATAATAGCAGTTTATCCGATAGCATAAAAAAGTTTATTTCAAATATTGCAAAAGCTGAAATAGATAACAATTATATTATTGAAGTTGAGTTAAGAAGCAAAGATAATCCGGTTGTTACAACATATTTACTGGGAACAGCAGGAAGCAATAGCAATCATTTTGAAAAAATGTGTATCGCAATAGAGGAAGAAAAACATTTTATTTCTTATAAAGGGAAGATATATTTTATTGAAAATGACAGTTTATATCTTCTTTCTGGGGTTGAAAAACTTCCGCCCAATTTCAGATACACTGTATTATATGCTTCCGGGGGAATACTTTATGCAGCATGGGAAGAGCAGAGCTTTTTTCTTACTGGAGCTTCTGGTCTTACAATAATAGATAAAAAAAGGGTTGATAAAATTCTGCAATAGTAATTTAATGAAAAAGATGCTTTATAAAAGATTGGTTCTATTTTTAACTTTATTTTTTCTCACTTTTACGCTTTATGGATTTAATTTCGAATCATACGGCATAAGAGGCGGAGTTATGTATATCAGGAATACGCACGAGGATAGCGCTCCTTCGCCAGTACTCCCATTTATTGGGGCAAATGTTGGTTTTTCTTTTGGAAGATTTTCTTTCATTGAGCCTGCTGTTGAGCCTTCTATTACTTTTACCAGGAGTGAACATTTTTGGGCAGAAGATTTGCAAATGGCATTGCCTGCTGAAATCGAATATGCTGATGCTATTCGATTTTTAAACATTGTTCTTGATTGCCCTCTTATTATAAAATTCACGCTAAAAGAAAATATTGCTTTAGGCGTTTTTGCTGGTCCGGCTATTATTATTAGAGTTCCTCTAAAAGCATGGGGGGAAGGGGATTCGCACAGAGCAGATATGTTATCTTATTTTTATGGTGAAAGGTTCTTTTATGCTGAAGTTGGAGTTCTTTTTGATTGGGTCTATTCTCCAAGACATTCGTTTAAAGCAAGGCTTGATGCATTACTGCCTGTTGATCAGCTGGCAATAAGAGCAAGCGTAACATTTTCTTTTATGACTAAAAGCGCTCAGCAGAGAAGAGCTGCTCTTGCACAAGCTTCCACAACAATTGATACTGATACTACTCAAGAATAGCGCATACTAAGCAAAGTTTTTAAATAAAATCTCTAATATACGCATCGTTTCTGTTATCTTTACTACGGTAAGAAATTATAAGCGAACAAAACCCAGCTGCAATAACATCTATAAGAACAGCAAAACCTATAAGAATAGGAATTATTGGCATGAATAATAAATAGCCATCTTCTACCCCTCTACCGTACATTGAACACACAATTGCAAGAAGCATTATAACACCAGTTCCGGGAACAGAGCAAAGAACAAAAGAAATTATAAAAATAAGAAGCGCTATATAAAGAATTTGTGAAAATTCCACTCCAGTATTTGTATAAGACCTTAGCATCACTATAAAACAAATTGCCGAAACCATTGCTGTTCCAGGCCTTCCAAGTATTGAAAACAGGGAAATTGAAACAGCGCCTGTTGGTCTTGATATACCAAGATTTTTATGACAGTGGTGGATAAGCACATTATTTGCCAAATAATTATCTCCGGAAAGAAAACCAGCAATCCCTGCGCCTAAAATACCATAAAGGTATTTATACGGATTTTCCTTAAGCCCTATCAAGTATAAAACAGCTGGAAAAATGAGACAAATTACAAGAACAGATGCAACAAATAAAATCAGAAAAAGCTGAGAGTAAAGAGCTATCTGGGTTACAGAAGATATCGCAAAAAACATATATGCAGAGAAAAATCCCATGACTGGAGCCATTATTTCTATTATAAGACAATTGACGTTATACATTATACGGTTAAATGAATCAAAAAGACTTACAACAGGTTTTGTTATTACTTTGTCAAAACCAAAATTAATTCCAAGAAGTAAAGCAAGAAACACTGTAGGAATTATAAAATTACCGCCCTCTGAAAAAATACTAAAAAGATTTTTGGGAAATATTTCAAGAAGCTGTGAATAAAAAGAAGGCAGAGTTTCGATCGTTCTTCTTTCAAGAATAACAGGGATCCTGTCCGGTGAAAAAAGCAATGTTATAAGCACTCCCACTATTGTTGTAACAAACACTGTGAGGACCAAAACCATTATGGCATTTTTATATACCTGAAAAAATCTTTTGTTAAGAATAAGTTCGTGTACTCCGATTGCCAGAGAAAAAAACACGAGCGGGTAAAAACTATATCGTCCAATATTTATAAAAACATCAACAAAAGGTCTTATTGCCTGCGCAGCTGCAGCAGAATTATTTGAAAAAATAAGTCCGGCAATAAGGCCAAGTATAAGGCCTATAAGATACTTAATCCATATTTTCATAGAAAAACAATATAGAATTACCAATTATAAGTCAATTACTTTATTTAGCCTGCCCCATACTTGTTTCGGGAAAGTCCCGTACTTGTTTCGGGACGGCTTCGCCTAAAAAAGTGTGTAACGAAACTGCTTAAACCATTTTCCTTTGGCAGACTTCTTTTTATCCTGCAATATTGAAAAAACATAGTCTGCCAAAGATTCTGGTGTTTCTTTTCCTGCTTCAAATGCATTTACATTTACAGGCAGGGTGTTATCTTCAAGAACAGTATTTATAAAACTTTTAAAAAACTCTTTAAATGGATTATTTGAATTTTCCAGCACAAAAAAAAGAGTGGCAGACTTATTATTTCTTGAAAGTTCGTTTAAAAGCTCGCATGCAATAGAAAGTTGGCTTTTAATATATAAATCAATTGTTTTTTGTATTTCTATTTGACTATATCTATAGAGAACAGTATCTCTCTCTGGCATGGAAAAGACAATAATAAAATTTTTTGTATCAGGATAGCTTTTAAGATTGAGAATAATATTTTTGGCAGAAAAAGGAGATTTGTAGTTCCAGTGAAGCTCTGTAAGCATACTTTCTGTTCCCGATTCCAGAGCTTCGGCTTCGCTTTGCTGCTCATTTATTGTTTTTACAACTTTATAGTTGTTTGCTAAAAATTTATCAGTAATTTTTTTCCCATAACGGGAACCCTGAGTTATGATAATAACAGACTCTTCCATAGATATAGAAGATTGTATAAATATTTCGTCACTTGTGTCAACAAAGACCATTGCTCTTTAGTGTTCTCTCCAGGCTAAGCGAACATCAATGTATTTTTCATCAATTTCTTGCCTTGCTACAAGAAATCGCTCAAGTTCACTTCCTGTTAATCTTCTTTCCGGAGGAGTTCTAAGTGTTGAAGGATTTATCTGCTGCCCTCTAAAAATAACCTCATAATGGAGGTGATATCCCGTAGAAACCCCTGTTGTTCCCACAAACCCAATAACTTCTCCCTGCCTTACGTGTCTTCCCCTTCTCATGCCACTTGCAAAAGCATTCATATGAGCGTAAAGTGTTTTAAACTCATTTGGATGGCGGATAATAATACAATTACCATATCCTCCGTTCCAGCCAATGAATTCTATTACGCCAGAACCTGCTGCAAGTATTGGAGTATTTCTTGGCGCTGCAAAATCAAGGCCCCTGTGCATATGAGTGTAACCTCTAATGGGGTGTGTTCTTCTGCCAAACCCAGATGATAATCTGGCTCCATGTATTGGTGTTTTTAGCAAAGTTTTCCTTGCACTATTTCCTTCTCCAGTAAAAAAGTCTGTTCTCCCATCATCCCCTGTAAAACTGTAAATTTTTAAAGTATCCCTTGCAGTCTCAAGTTCTGCAAAAAGAATATTACCCCTTAAAACAGTTTTCCCATCCAGATTGACCATATCTCTAAAAAGCACTTTAAACCTGTTGCCTCTATATATATCTCTCTGAAAATCAACATCAAATGAGAAAAGGTGAAACATATCCATAATAACAGAAGAAGGTATGCCCACGCTTCTGGCATCGCTATATAAGCTACTCTCAATGACCCCGCTTTTTGCAAAATAGCGAGGTACTGTTTCTACTTCAACCACTTTTGCTTCATATGAACCATCTTTATAAACTACCCTTATTTCTTCACGCGGAGATCGCCCGATCGTAAGAAGTTCTATAAGCGGAGTTGAATGTTCCCCTTCCTGAGAAATGATAAATTTTATATTTGTGCCTGGCTGAAGCCTTCTAAGATTAAACAAAGGAGAAAGGCTGTCTATTATTGCCCTTGAGTGGTTGTTTTGTGTCCCAATCTCATTAAGAATTGAAGAAATTGTTTCTCCCCGCCTTACAGTCACCTCTTTTTCATATCTTATCTGTTCTGCTCTTATCTGCTCTACCAGAGGAATATGTGTGTCGATCCGTTCAATAGCGATATATGGTCTGGCTCTTCCATTAGCGATATATTGACGACTTTCTACATACTGAATTGTTATTATCAAGAACGTAAAAGCAGCAAAAGCAAATAAAATAGAAAAAATTTTCCATTTACCTATGTTTTTTGTTATTTTAAAAATTGTATTTTTTATTTTTTGATATGATGATTTTGATTCTTCTTGCCCGAAGCCCTGTAATTCCATTTAAAAAATCCCCCGAAACAAACTAGGATAAGATACCATAATTGTCGGCACAACACAAGGGTTTCATAACCGCGTATTAATTTCTGCTCTTAGTGTATCTGCTAAAGAGATACTTAGTCTTCCATCAGCTTTTCAGGTTGCGGTCTTTTTAAAATAGTCAATATATTGCTATTATTAGTCAAAATTTTTGTTAACAGGTATTTTGATAACAAAAACTACACTATCTTTTTTATTATATGTACTGATGCTCCCGCCATGCTTTTCTATGGCAGCTTTAGCTATTGTAAGCCCAAGACCAGACCCTTTTGTTGATCTTCCGAATTCACCTCTGTAGAGCCGGTCAAAGATTTTTTCTGCTTCGTTTTCAGGGATATTCCCTTTGTTTTCTATTGTAAATATAGCCAGATTATCCTCTTTATAAAACCTGATATTTACTTCGGAATCTTGTCCCGCAGAATTATACTGAATACTGTTTTGCACAAGATTGCTAAGCGCTCTGGTTAAATTATTTATGTCACAGTTGATTGTAAAAGGGTCTACTGTAGCTATCAATTTTATTTTTTTCTCCTGTGCCTGAAACCCAAATCTTTCTTCCAGGATGGCAATAAGATCATTTGAAGTAATATCTGCGTAAGAAAGCGTTATTTCCTCAGATTCGATTTTTGTCAAGCGATCTACATCTTCAACAAGAATTTCAAGCCTGTTTAATTCTGTAAGAAGCTTTTCCAACCTTGTTTTTTCCGGAGTCAGAACCCCATCTGCCATTGCCTCAAGCTGAACTTTTATTGCGGTTACCGGAGTTCTTAAATCGTGCGTTATATCCTGGGTCCACTGTTTTCTTGCTTTCTCTTCCCTGTCAAGAGTTTCCTGAAGAATAGAAGCGCTTTTCCCTATTGATGAAATTTCATTCAGGCTGCTTTCCTTAAAAACAACATCTCTGCTGCCCAAAGCGATTTTTTCAAGGCCTGCAGATACAATAGAAGCTTCTTTTGTTATTTTTCCCGATATAATAGATGTAAAAATCATGGCAACAGCAATAGATGATATTATCCCAAGTAAAAGTATGATTATAACATTTCTGACAAGACGCTGATTTATTGTATCACCATCTGTAAACTGTATGGATTGTACCCAAATAAATACTTTGGGTTCTCCGTTTATTATTATTGGAGTCGCCCACGTCAAAAGTTCATTAAGAAACCGCCTTCCCATCCTCTCTTCGCGCTCTGGAGATCTTTCCTCCGAGTGTCGATTTCCCCTTCTTTCATACCGCTGGAACGATCGCAGAGGGATGTATGGTTTTTCTATATTGTGGGAAAAAATAATTCCTCTGTCCGGAGATATCAGGAGAAGGTGGAATCTGTCATTAAGATATTGCTCTATTGCCCTTATAAGCGCATCATCAGAAACATGAGTTCCATTGCTGCTTTCGTATAACTTCTCAACAGCTCTTGTAATAGAAGCAGCATATCTTTCTTCAGAAGCCTGATACCACCCTTTTAACGCAGCATTAAGCCCGGAGAAAATAATAACCGAGACAAATATTAAAAAAATTCCCAAGCTTATGGCAAAGGAAAGTATTACTCTTTTTCGCAGAGATACCATTATGATTTTTCCTGTTTGCCTTCAAACTTGTAACCAAAACTCCTTATTGTTTTGATCCAGTTCTGGCTTTTCATTTTTGATCTGATATTTTTTATGTGAGTATCAATGATCCTTTCAGAGCCATCATAAAGATAATCAAGACTTTCCCCAAGCAGTTTTTCGCGGGAAAGAACTATCCCTGAATTCTCGGAAAGATAACTTATTATTTTCCACTCTGCTGCGGTTAGATCAATACTCTTTCCATTCTCTTTGATTGTGTGGCTGTTTTTATCGATCTCAAGAATATCATTTTCTAAAATCCATTTTGATGTAACATTGCCACTTTCCGGCAAAGAGGGCGCTGTTCTTTTTAAAACTGCCTCAACACGCAGCACCAGTTCGCGCGGGGAAAAAGGCTTTACAACATAATCATCAGCCCCTATTTCAAAACCTGTGATTCTGTCAGACTCCTGGTCTCTTGCTGTAAGAAATATAAAAGGGACATTGCTTTTTTTTCTTATCTGTTTCGCGAGATTAAAGCCATTTCCATCCGGCAACATTACATCGATAATAATTATGTCTGGCTTTTTTACATCTATTGATTCAAGTACATTGGCGGTCTTGCCAAATTGCACAACTTCGTGCTCATTTAGTTCAAGATACCCTTTTACAGCTTCGCGTATAGCTTCGTTATCTTCGATAATATATATTCTTGCCATATTGGTAGTATAAAACTCCTGATGAAAATGATAAATCTGTTTTTTGGGGATTTTACCTGGTTTTTATGAAGAATTTGTGTAGAAAACAGGCCGGACATCGCAGGGCAGGTCATTTTGGTGCGTCGCGGCAGCGCAATCCATTGCAATAGCAGCTTTCTATAGTATATATTTAACCCTATGCATGATCATAGCAGATTAAAAAATGAAGAAAAAAAACTTCTCGAAAGATTTATAAAATATGTAAAAATTGAAACTACCTCTTCGGCTGATTCGCAGAGTTCACCATCAACAAGTTGCCAGTGGGATTTGCTAAATCTGCTCAAGCAGGAGCTTATTGAAATTGGGGCAGAAGATGTACTTCTCGATGAAAACGGATATATAATCGCAAGGATTCCCCCTTCTATTGGATATGAAAAAACCCCTGCGATTGGTTTTCTTGCCCATGTTGATACAGCTGCGGATGTTTCAGGGAAAAATGTTAACCCTATTGTCCATGAAAATTATAATGGAGAAACCATAAAACTTGACGGAACAGAGATTGCCCCCTCAAAATTTCCTGACCTTGAAAAATATAAAGGCGAGACGATTATCACTTCTGATGGTAATACTCTTTTGGGCGCAGATGATAAGGCAGGTGTTGCGGAAATTATGACTGCTGCTGAGTATATCATCACCCATAAAGAGATAAAACATGGCCCTATAGAGATTTTTTTTACCCCTGATGAAGAAATAGGGCGCGGAATGGCAAAATTTCCTCTTGAAAAAGTAAAATCACTCTTTTGTTATACACTTGATGGTGATGGCGAAGGATCAATAGAAATGGAGTGTTTTAATGCATGTTCCGCAACTGTAGAAATAAAGGGAAATGTAATACATCTTGGAAAAGCGCGCGGAAAACTTATAAATGCTGTAAAACTTGCTTCTGAGTTTGTGCAGATGTTCCCTTCGCAGGAGAGCCCGGAAGCCACAGATGGCAGGTATGGCTACTATTGCGCGCACGGAATATCCGGCAATCTTGGGGAAGCTAAAGTAGATCTGTTATTAAGGGATTTTGATAAAACTAATATGGAAAAGCGGATGAAAGCAGTAGAATCAGCAGCGAAAACACTGAAATTTTTATATCCCGGAAGTTCAGTAGATGTATCTTTTAAACGACAGTACGGTAATATGGTAGATCATATTGGCAAAGAGAGTTTGGGAATAAAACTACTTTTTGAGGCTGTAAAAAAAAGCGGAACAGAGCCTGTTGAGAAAATAATCCGGGGTGGAACAGATGGGGCAAGACTTAGCGAGATGGGTATTCCTTGCCCAAATATTTTTACAGGCGGGCATAATTATCACAGCAGGGAAGAGTGGGCAGTTCTTTCCTCTATGGTCAAAGCTTCAGATGTGATTATTACACTTACAGAACTTTGGGCTAATTCTACAAAGCAATAGCAGTTTCTTCTGGTGCTGTCATCCTGTTGAAAGGCGGAATCTATGCCTCGATACTCAGTTTTTTGTAAATAATATGTTGTTTTGATGTGATATTGATGCTAATATTATAGTGAGAAAATGTATTTAAAATATTTTTCTATAATATTAATAAGCAGTCTCATTTTTTCCTGTACAGGGCCATTCAATTCAAATGAATTAGATGAAGATGTAACAGTGTTTACAATAAGAAATGGTTCAATACTTGAAGCAGGCGCGAATTTGCCTGTAACTCTTGTTTACGATGAGTTTGAATTTGGGTTTGATTACCTTAGAATAGTGCTTTTTGATGATGAAGGAAAAGAAATTGCTGTAAATCAAATAGCAAGAAGCCAAGTTGGGAGTAATAGAAGAAGAGAAATATTGCTGCCTAATAACCTTGAAAAAGGAATTTATCATGTAAGATTTGAGCTTTTCCGCAATAATCGCATAGTTTTTTCAAATATAACAAACTTTTTTTATGAGGATAGTTCTTTTAGATTAAATAATACTCAGTCTTATCCACCTAATCCTGCTCCAGGAGAAAGAGTTCTTTTTATTACTGATTTTACAGCGCCAATAGGTTCTGACCCTTATTTTAGATGGATAATAGGGAGAAATATTGTTTCTGAGGGGTTTTTTTCAGAAGGTGGTAATAGATTTAGCTGGACAACGCCTTCTATCGAAGGGGCATATTCTGTAAGTGTTGAGCTTTTCCCTTTCAAGCCTTTGGACAAAGTTTTTCAAAGGTTTAATTCAGCTATATCCAGCAGTTCATCTGTTATTGTTTCTGAATCCAATAGAATGAGGCTTGGAGAATTTTTGCCTAAAGAATCATACTCCACACTTTTCCATTTTAGAGGTGAAATTTATGACTCTGGGTATCTGGCTGCTGGTAATGACAATTTAAAAGTAATTGGAGACCCTTTGCCTGATTTCAGGGGCGGGGTATTTGGATATCATTTTAATAAAAATGAATTTATTGAAATTTCAAACATAGTAATCCCTTTTTCAAATGAAGGTGTTTTACAGCCATTTTCAATAAAGCTTAAATTTATAAATGATTACTCAGTTTCTCCTGACCATTCACAAAATTCCCCTTTTTTTAGTGTTTTTTCCGAAGATGAAAGTTTTAGGATTTCTCTGTGGCAAGATAGCAGAGTTCAATATTTTTCTGAAATTGTTTCAGGTGCAAATAGATTCAGAAGCAATGCGCTTCGAAACAGAGATACTTTAAATTCCACACTAAATCTTACTGTTTCTTTTTATCCAGGCAGAAATTCATGTACTATTGTCTGGATGATGAATGGTGAAACTGTGGCGCGCGAAACTATCCCATTTTTACCGACTTTAGCTGTGAACCAGGGAAAAACCACAATAGGCAGTGGATTATTCCCCATGCTTTTTGATGAAGCAGGTGTTTTTTCAAGAATCAGCAGTGTAGGGAATTCTGTAGCTCCATTTTGTTTTAGAGACTATAATTTAGATATATTGGGTCGAAGTTTTATTTTTGCAGAGGGATTTGACTATTTGGAAACTCTTTCCCCTCTTAAAAAAGAGAGCGCTGTGGTTAATAATGGTCTTGCAAATATTAGCCCAGGCGGGTGGATACGCGCAGGAAATGATGTTCGTCTGTCTGGTAATATGGAAGTAAATATCGTTATGGGAGCAGGCGTTTGTACTTTTGTAATAAGAAATTCATCGGGCGTTGATATTTTTTCACGCAATATTATAAGCGGGAGTGAAAATTTTATGATTGATAATATTGCTTCCGGAAATTATGATATTTATATACTGAATAATAATGAAACAAGATCAACTTTTGTTGACAGTTTATTAATTGCTAACGTACAATAACGTTAGGCTAAATTTTATTTTAAATTTGCATCATGAGCTGGAATAAATATATTAAAAAAAAACTTATCTTTGTAATTTTTTTGCTTTTTACATTTCATTTGTATTCTGTTGAGCAGCATAAAGAAACCCTCTCTGTTTATTACAGTGGCGTAACATGGGCAATTGTGCAGCAGAAGGCAGAGGAAGAGGTGCGGGAAGTAGATTTATTGGGGATGGATTTATTAGAAGTAGATCTATTAGAAGTGGATTTATTGGGAATAGACTTACTGGAAGTGGATCTATTGGAACCAGAGGTCTCAATAGATCTATCAATAGAAGAACGTAAAAATATAGTATCATTTTTAAATGAAAATTTTATAAATATGCTTACTGCTTCGGGAGTTTTCACTGTTTTTGATTTTTCTGATTATCCGGAAAAAGATGCGGAAAGAATAGGAATGTACAGATATTTGCTTTCTCCAAAAATAACAGAGTTTAATATTACAGAATCAGAAACAAGTGGTCTGTTTTTAAAAATCAGTATAAATTTTACATTTGAAGATAATATAAATAATACCAGGAGAAATTTTTCTACTTCCGCCATAGGCTGGGGCAATAACAGAAACAGGATGATCGCTAACGCGCTTGATAAAGTTATTAATCAGTTTGAATCTGTTATAGTTGAGTTTGAGGAACTGGCAGAGAGATTCAGGATAATCGATATATTTCAGGGAAGTGTTGTAATCAATGCTGGCAGAAATAGGGGAATAAGAAAAGGGGACTTTTTTTACACTTATGATTATCTTACAGGAGAAAAAACAGGGAATTTTATTGTTGAGAACGTGGAAGAAAATCTGGCATTCGCGAGGATTCTGGATACAAAAGTAACGCCGGAAGTAGCAAGTTTATTGCGGCCATATAATTATACAGGCCTTTTATCAAAGGCATCTGTAAGTTATTTTACAGGACGCTTTTTTTCGGGAAATGTTGTTGGGGCAAGGGTTTTATGGACAAAGGGGTTTTATACTATTAACCCTATTTTGGGATTAAATAGATATGGTCTTGCTGATGCTAATAATAACAAAGTAGCTGTAATAAGTCCCTACATGGGGCTTAGGATCGTAAGATATATAAGATCATTTACTATTTCTTCTGTTGCTTCATTTGATGTGGGTTATGTATCAGAAAATAAAATATGGGGCACAACTTCTGGGTGGGAATATTTTGGAGGAACAGTAAAGCTGGAAGTTTCAAGGAGAATTACGGACCATTTTTCCATACACATAGAAGGGGGATATACAGGATTCTTTTCTCCTAATCACGAATATTTTCCGGAGATCACTGGGTTTGTTTTTGGCGCAGGTGTAGGTTATAGATTTTAGTATATGATTGCTGGAAATGAAATATGAAATATTATGAATATGATACTGATGATATGATTGCTGCGCTTGCAACTCCCTGGGGCGAGAGCGCTATTGCTGTAATAAGAACAACAGGGCAAGGGTGTATTGAAGCGTTATCTGCTGCTTTTGATGGGCGCAAAAAACTTGATGAGTCTGCCCCTTATTTAATGAATTACGGAACTCTTAAGGATCCGGGAACTGGAAGAAAGATGGATGAAATCATTGCTGGAATTTATAAAAAGCCCCGCAGCTATACAGGCCAGGATATGGTTGAAATATTTTGTCATGGAAGTATGGCAGGTATAATGGAAATATTGAAGATGCTGCGCTCTATTGGTTTCCGGGACGCAAAGCCAGGCGAATTTACATTAAGGGCTTTTTTAAATGGCAAAATGGATCTTACGCGCGCAGAAGCAGTAAATGAAATAATAAAATCAAAATCTGTAAAAGCCATGGATATTGCTCTTCAAAGATTATCAGGAACTGTTTTTAACAGAATAAATCATATAAAAAATTTAGTTGCGGAAATTCTTGCAGGAACAGAGCTTATGCTTGACTATGCGGAAGATGAAGCAGATCCGGAAGCAACGCTTGATAAAGAAAAAATAGAAGAGGCTATTTCTTTGCTTAAAGAACTTGCCTCTACATACAAGATTGGAAAAATAATCCAGGATGGTGTTTCTGTTGTTCTTGCGGGAAAAACAAATGCAGGGAAATCTTCGCTCTTTAATCTTTTTAATAAAAGGGAACGTTCTATTGTTTCTGAGATTCACGGCACTACAAGAGATTATATAGAATCATTTCTTCTTATAGGCGAAATACCTGTAAAACTTTACGATACAGCAGGGCTGAGGGATGCTGAAAATCCTGTTGATAATCTTGTTGAACAGCAGGGAATAAAAAAAACTATTGAGATAATGGAAAAATCTGACATCATACTGTATCTTGTAGATGGGAAAGCAGGGCTTGATAATGATGATATATCAAGAATAAATTCGTTTGATTCAAATAAGCTTATAAAAATATGGAACAAGGCAGATATAGCTTTGGAAAAATCGCCTATTGGTTTTATTGATATATGCGCTCTTACTGGAGAAGGATTTAAAGAGCTTGAGTTGGAAATAAAAAAAAGAATAGGGGCAGAAAAAATCGAAGTTAATGATGCTGTTATTATTGATTCAGAACGGCAAAAAAACCTTATTGATGAAGCAATAAAGGCGCTTTCAAATTCGCTAGTTTCGGTTAACGAAAATATGCCGCTTGATCTGATTGCTGTTGATATAAAAGAAGCGCTGGATAGCCTTGGTGAAATTACGGGCGAAATTACAAGTTCTGATATACTTGAACTTATGTTTTCAAAATTTTGTGTAGGAAAATAATCAGGAAAATAATATGGATTTTGATGCAATTGTAATAGGTGGCGGGCACGCTGGAATCGAAGCAGCTCTTTCTCTTTCGAGATTATCTTTTAATACACTTATTATTACCCAAAATGTTGATACAATAGGGAAGCTCTCCTGTAACCCTGCTGTTGGCGGGCTTTCCAAAGGAAATATTGTAAGAGAAATAGATGCTCTTGGCGGCGAGATGGCAAATTTTGTTGATAATACAATGATACAGTTCAGAATGCTTAATAAGAGCCGTGGCAGCGCTGTACAGTCACCAAGAGCGCAGGCAGACAAATTTGCATATAATCAGCTTGCAAAATGGACACTTGAGAAGCAGAAGAATTTAGTGATTTTTCAGGATACTGTTACAGATTTTATTCTAAATGAAAACAATAATAAAATAAAAGGTGTTCTGACTGAACGGGGGAGAACTTTTTCCTCACGAGCAGTTGTTCTTGCAGCAGGAACTTTTTTGGAGGGGAGAATCTTCATAGGAGATTATACTGCTGTTTCCGGCCGCATTGGGGAGCCTGCAGCGCTTGGGCTTGGGAGCAATTTGCGGAAAATGGGGTTTAAAGTAGGGAGGCTAAAAACAGGAACTTCGGCAAGGATTAAAAGAAGTTCTCTTGACTTTAGCAAAATGGAAATCCATGAAGGGGACAAGGATATGGAGCCATTTTCTTTTACCAGGGAAAAAATCGAAAGGCCGCGATTACCATGTTATATGACATATACAAATGAGAATACGCACAAAATAATTACAGACAACATTGGCAGATCTCCGTTATATGGAGGCAAGATTGTCGGGAAGGCTCCAAGATACTGCCCTTCGATCGAAGATAAGGTTGTAAAATTTCCTGACAGAAAAAGACACCAGATATTTGTTGAGCCAGAAGGACTTGAGTCAGAAGAGGTGTATCTTAATGGAATATCTTCTTCTCTTCCGGAAGATGTGCAGGAAGCTTTTCTTAAAACACTTCCCGGGCTGGAAAATATTGAGATAATGAGGCCTGGATATGCTGTGGAGTATGATTATATTGACCCGCGCCAGTTAAAGCCCTCGCTTATGACAAAAATAGTGGAGGGGCTGTTTATTGCTGGTCAAACTAATGGAACTTCTGGGTATGAAGAAGCAGCTTGCCAGGGGCTTATGGCAGGAATAAACGCATCTCTCTATCTTGCCGGAAAAGAGCCTCTTATCCTGTCAAGGACAGAGGCGTACATAGGTGTTCTTATAGACGATCTGGTAACGCTTGGAACAGAAGAGCCCTACAGAATGTTTACATCAAGGGCAGAGCACAGGCTTTCATTAAGGCATGATACTGCGGATAAAAGGCTTATGCCAAAATCAAAAGAAATAGGGCTTCTAAGTAATGAGGCTTATGAAAAATTCCAGGAAAAGCTTTTGAAAACCGAAGAGATAAAAGAGCTCCTAACCCAAAGGAAAGTAACAGAAGATGCAATAAAAATTTTTGATGAACAAACTGCGGATTCTTTAAGAAAACATTATGGCGAGAGTTTTGCCCAGGCAATAAGGGACCCAAAAATCACGATATGCAATATAAAAAATATTGATGAGAAAATCAACAGTGCAAAACAGGAACTGCTTACGTTAGTAGAGCTGGATATAAAGTACGAAGGATATATCAAGCTGCAGGAGCGGCAGATAAAACGTTTTGAAAAAATGGAAAAGATAAAAATTCCGGATGGTTTCAATTTCAATGATATTGAAGGGATTTCAAATGAATCAAGGCAAAAGTTAAAGGAAATAGCTCCTGCAACGATTGGCCAGGCATCAAGAATTTCCGGAGTAAGCCCGGCAGATATTGCAGTTCTTATGGTTTACCTGAACAAGAGAAATAAATGAAAGATTTTTTTATTAAAGGATTAGAGCTTATTGGTATTTCTCATAATGACGCGCAACTTAATAAGCTGCTTGCGTTTTATGAAGAGCTTTCTATATGGAATAAAAAAACAGGATTTCTAAAAGCAGAAGGGAGAAGTCTTGTTGTAAAACATTTTTTTGATTCTCTTGCCGGAGCGCCTCTCCTTTCACAAATGAGTTTTAAAACAATTGCAGATATAGGAACAGGAGCAGGTTTTCCGGGAATCCCTTTATCTATATTTTTTCCGGATAAACAGTTTACTCTTGTAGAGAGGTCTGGGAAAAAAACCGCATTTCTTAATAATTGCAAATTGTTGTTTGCGCTTGATAATATTGTAATAGAAGAACTGGAGCTTGAAAATGTAAGAAGTATTTTTGACGCAGTAACGTTTAGGGCTTTCAGAAATTTTGTTGAATATTATAAAGCAATATCTGCTATAGTAAGTCCGGAAGGATTCTTTTTTTCCTATAAGGGCAGAAAAACAGAGATAGAGACAGAGATGCGCGAAACAGGGATAAAGTTATTTAAAATTGAAAAAATAGATGTCCCTTTTCTTGAAGAAGAGCGGCACATAGTAATTACAAAAAAGGAAAATATTGTTTAATCGCCTTTGGAAGCTTTTGTCAAAATACTCATAAGCTCTTTTCCACTTATAAGATCTATGGTCCTTGCTTCAACAAATTTTGAAGCTGTGTCGGTAAATGCACCTGCTGTAAGACAGAATGACTGTCCTGCTCTTACATCTTTGCCTTTAAAATAGAGGTCTCTGAGTATAATATCTCCTACAGGAGTTGTTGCTCTCATAAATCTAAAAAGCGCAATATCTTCCATTTGGCTAGATGTTACTTCTGCTACAACATCTACATAGTCATTTTTCGAGGCTGTAATATCTGTAATTTTGACCTGTGCATTTGGATACAATAATGGAGTAATTTTTTTGCATAAATTCAAAAATTCAGAACTGGAAGACATAAGGTATGTTTTTAAATTTTTATTGGACGCGAGTTCTGAGTATTTTGATTTTAATGACTGAACATCTTTATAAGTACCGGCAATACTTAATATTGTGTCAAAATTTTTAATTGCTGAATTTACTTTATTTTCCAATATATATGTATTACCAAGCTGATAAAGAAGCTCAAGCCGTATCTTTGGGTCAATCTCTTTATGCCTTAACCCAAGCTCCATATCTTCAACTGCCTTGACATAGTTTTTTTTCTTTATATCTATTTTCCCTGCTTCAAGAGAGGCTGGAGGGCCGTAAATAGGGTCTGCCCTTAAATGGCTGAATATTTTATACCCATTTTCACTTTGACCTGCTTCGCTGTATGCCTGACCAAGTGTATATAAAATATCTTTATCTCCTGGGGAAAGTTCAAAGCATTTTCTAAGATATCCTACAGCATCTTTAAACCTGCCCAGGTGGAAAAGAATTTTGCCTATATATTGTAATGTAGCTACGTGTTCGGGCATAAGATTTTTTGCAGCAATAAAGGAAGAAAGAGCTTTATCGTAAATTTTTCTGTCAAAATCTATAACACCCAGATTATAATTTACTTCAAATACATCTTTATTTTTTTTCTTGGCATAATCAAGGTATTTATATGCTTCGTCGATTTTGCCTGTTTTAAGGGCAGATATTGCATATTTATATATTATATCAACCTCATTCTCCTGGGAGGTCCCTTCGGGCTTATCAAGTAATAACTTAAAAAGATGGAGCGACTTATCGTATGTCTCTTCGGAGTAGTAGAGGTTTGCCAACTCCATTATGGCTTGTGTATCTTTAGGGTTTTGTTCAAGTCTCTTGTTTGCGTATTTTATTATTGAATTTCTGTCTTTGTTTTTAGGGGTGTCAGAAGCGCTTTCACCACCTGAAAGCTTTTTTACAATAATAAAAATAAGCGCCACAACAATCACTATAACAAGAACAACAGCAAGCATTACTATATTCATATTTTTATGTTTTTATTATTAATAATCGGTGAGATATTGTCAATAATGTATTAAAAACAACATAAAACTGGAAAATCTCGTGCAAGGCGCCCCAGTCCACAAAAGGGGAAAAGTACGCGGAATTTTGCTGATTTTCACAGATTTATGAGAGAAAAAGCTAAAAATAAAATTATTTTTTTTCTTTACTTATTTAAGTGTAAGAGTTACTAATATACCTTCAACATATCACGGCAATAATTGGTGGGGAGGGTTGGATTTGGTTATTCCAGAAACTTGGTATTATGATTGGAGTGAAACAGAAATAACAGGTTCTTCGGCTACTTTTCACTTTTGGTTTGCTTCTACAGGGATTTATACTGTTCTTTTTTATGTTAGCAATATGACTATGTGGGCTGAGTTTACTATACCTTCAAGAAACATATCTGCACCCACCACCACTATACCGTGGTCTGCTTTTACTTTTCTTGATAGCGGCACTTCTGGGATGCCCAGCCCCTCTATTTCTTCTGGAAGCAGAAATTTTTCTGAATCTATAGAATCTATCGAACGCTCAGAGCAGCGCTTGCCTGGCAGGCCTATGACACCTTTGTTAAGAACACGCTAACAGCAGTATACCGCAAGCCCTCTGTTTTAGGGTTTGCGGTATTTTTAACGGGACAAGCACCCCTTGAAAGCTTTGGTGGCTATATTACCCTATTATATAGAAGAAATAATGATCCAAAAGGCAAAAAACCTTAAAAAATAGTGCTTGCATCAGTATTTTTCATTATTCTGCATGATTTATGAGAGTGAAAAAGTTTATTGACAAAATACCCTCACAGCGATAGGCTTTATTTGTATAAATAGAATTTTAGCTAAACTAGAGATTACGGAGGCTATAAATTGGAAAGCCCTACAATAGGAATAAGAATTGCCAATGGAACATATTTTCCCATTTTAAAGCAGGATGATAGCGCTAAAAAAAAGGTAGTTCTTTCGCCTGTAAAAGAAAACCAAACAGATGTAAAAATCGATATTTTTAGGGGAGAAGGCGAGGGGATGTACAATCCTGTATATGTTGGAAGCCTTATTCTCAATAATATTGATCAAGAATCTGGAAAAGTTCCTGATGTTGAGCTACTTTTAAGTGTAAATGACGATGGCATACTAGATGCGCAGGCATTTGAACCAATATCTGGCGTTAAGCAGTTTTTATCTGTAAGTCTTGATTCAATTGATAGCAATTTCAGCTTTTATGATATGCCGGATTCTTCTGAAGATAGCGATTCAATTGATGAACCCCGTTTTTCATCTGATTTTGAAGATGATGAGAGCGAAAATAGTCAGGATGATACAGAAGATAGTATAGAAGATGAAGAAGAAAAATGGTCCTATGAGCGTGAAGATGACGATGAATATGAAAGAGAAGAAAGAAGAAGAAAAAGCAAAATAATAGCTATAATATTGATAGTTTTGTTAGTGCTTTTACTCGGTTTTCTTGCCTATGTGCTTATTATGAGGCCTGCTTTTGCTAGAAACGCTGATGGCAGCGGCTCTGCGGTAGTTCAAAGAGAATTGGAAACACCGCCTCCTGCAGCGCGACCAGAGACGCCTCCTCCTGTTGCAGCGCGACCGGAAACACCACCTCCTGCAGCGCGGCCAGAGACGCCTCCTCCTGTTGCAGCACGACCGGAAACACCGCCTCCTGCAGCGCGACCAGTAACACCTCCTGCGGCACAGCAAGCGCCTGATGCAAGAGGGCAAGATATAGTATACACTATAAGATGGGGCGATACCCTATGGGATATTTCAAATACCTTCTATAGAACTCCATGGCTTTATAGAAAAATTGCCAGAGATAATAATATTAGGAATCCAAACCGCATATATGCAGGCCGGCGCTTAATAATAAAACCTGAATAGTTTTTCCATTCATTCCATTGGGAATAATTGAATTTTGATGGTTGAATCAGTAATCATAAAATTGGTATTCTTAATGAGAATGGAGAAAATTAGTGTTTAAAAATAAAAAAAAGGCTATAGCAACAGCGGTAATTACTGTTATAGCCATATATCTTATATTTGCAATCTTTTCTGCCAAATCAGGCGCTGCAAATCTGTTACTATTTCCAGGACTTTTTCTATATAACTATTACTTTGACTCAGCATTTTATATCCCCATATATCTTTTGATTTGCACGTTCTTTTTGCTAAAACATAGGTTTAATAAAAGCAATATAATTCTGCTTATCCTTACAATTTTTCCTTTTTTGACAGTTAGTCTTGCACTGCGCCTTATATATGTTGAAATAGGTTTAAGCGCAATTGAAAGAGGGCTTTTGAATTCATTTGGGCTATTTGCCCCATTTGTTCTATTCCTTCTGGCAATAGCACAGCTTATTCTTATTGTAAAACTTGGCGTTTTTCTGCATGAAAAAATGAAAAAAGAAGATGCTGTTGTTATCGAAAATGCTGCTGTCGAGGGTAGCGTTGTAGAAGCTGGCGTTGTGGAAGATAGTGTTGCAGAAGATGATGAAGATTACGAGGGAAGTTATGAGCCTGTTCTGCAAGTTCATAACCCAATTGAAGTTAATAACGCTGAGGACGACGAAGCGGATAACGATGATATCCCGCACTCCCCTGCAAGAGCAAAATTTACCGAATTAAATTTCAACTATTCTCCTGCTGAATATGGCGTTTCTGCTCCTGATTTGGAAGATAAAAAAGAACAGAAAATACTGACAACAGAAAATATTCCCGACAATGTTGATGATGAAATTTATAATCAGCCTGCATACTATAGAATGGGAAAAGAAGCAGAAGAAATAAAAGATTTTTCAGAGTTAGATAATCTTCCTCTTGACCCAGACCCGGAAGAAGCAGAGATGGATCAGTATGAAGAAGATGAAGAGGGGAATGAAAAAGAAGATATTCTTGAAGCAGAAGATGCTCTGGAAGCAGAGGCAGATAAAAATATTGCCGAAGTTTTAACACAGTCGGATAATAACCCTGTTGTTGTAAAAGAGTATTTTGCATCACAGAAAAAAATTAATCTTAAAAAAGCAAGTTATAAAATTCCTGTTGATATACTTGATGAATATGAAGAAACCGGTTTTGTGGCAATTGATGAGCGTACTAAGGAAGAGGCCAGGATATTAAAGCAAACTCTCGCGGAATTCAGAATAGAAGCAGAAGTTACTGGAATAAAAAGAGGTCCTGTAATTACAATGTTTGAAATACTTCCTGCGCCCGGAGTAAAGCTTTCAAAAATTACAAATCTTGCAGATAATATTGCGCTGCGTCTTGCTGCATCAAGGGTAAGGATTGTTGCTCCAATCCCTGGAAAACATGCGGTTGGAATAGAGGTGCCAAACAGAAAGAGGGCTATTGTTTCTTTTAGAGAACTTATTTGTGTGGATTATCCGCAATATTCAAAATATCATCTTCCGATTATTCTTGGAAAAGATATTACAGGCGAAGAGCAAATAATCGATCTTACGCAAACTCCCCATCTTCTTATAGCAGGCGCAACAGGTTCCGGGAAATCTGTATGTGTCAACTCAATAATAGTATCGCTTCTTTATAACAGAAGTCCTCAGGAAGTAAAGATGATACTTATTGATCCAAAAATCGTGGAGCTTAAACTTTATAATGATATCCCCCATCTTTTAACTCCTGTTATAACAGATTCAAAAAAAGCATTTCAGGCGTTACAGTACTGTATTTGTGAAATGGAAAAGCGTTATGCGCTTCTCGATGCCCTTGGCGTGAGGAATATCCACTCTTTTAATAAAAAGATAAAAAGCAATAAAATCGCGACAATGCCACTTCCATATATTGTTGTAGTCATCGATGAATTTGCAGACCTTATGGCAACAACCGGCAAGGAGCTTGAGTCAACAGTTGCGAGGCTTGCTGCAATGTCAAGAGCAGTTGGTATCCATCTTGTTCTTGCTACACAAAGGCCATCGATCGATGTTATTACAGGGCTTATAAAAGCGAATATCCCCTCGCGCATTGCATTTATGGTTGCAAGTAAAACAGATTCAAGAATTATAATAGATTCTGTAGGGGCGGAAATGTTGCTTGGAAAAGGGGATATGCTTTTTACATCATCATGGAATCCATATCTTACAAGGCTTCAGGGAGCATATATTTCAGAAAGCGAAGCTGAAAGAGTTGCGGAAAAAGTAAAAGAGTATGGCGAACCTGAATATATTGATGATGAAATTTTTATAGATGATGAAGATGATGATGAGTTCGCGGGATATGAAAATGATTATGGCGAAGACCCGCTTTTGGATAAAGCTGTTGAAATTGTTTCAATGGCAGGAAAAGCCTCTGCCTCGTATCTGCAAAGAAGATTAAAGATTGGCTACAACAGGGCTGCCCGCCTTGTCGAAGAAATGGAGCGGAGAGGAATCGTGGGGCCTCAAAACGGAAGCAAGCCAAGAGATATTTTAAATATTCCCCACAACCGAAAAGAATAGCTTTTCTGATTTGTAAAGGAATGAGGGAGTTGTGGAAGTGGATCATGGGCTAGTCAACCAGACAAAGCTTGAACCCTGATGGTGTGTACTAATTGTGTGTGAATCGAGTACCCTTTTGCCTATATGTCAGTAAATTCATTATATAAAAATGGTAAATGATTCTGTCGGATTCTAAATTTTGTACCATGGTTATGTCCAGTTCTAGCATCAAAATCGACTAAAATATTGCCATTTTCTATTAGATTTAAAAACTTTTCAAAAGAAAACAGTTTTAGCATTTTTATAGTTGTATAACTTACATATTCAACACCATTTTGAATTTTTGATTTTGCTTGAACAAAGAAACAATTTAATAATTTTGTCCTTGCCTTACTTGATAAATCATCGAATCCCCAATAAGGTTGCGGACATAATTCATCTAAGCCCACTTTTTCTTTAACATTGTTAAGCCATTTTGAATGTCGTATATCAACTTTAGTGTGGTCAAAAGATATTGTTACTTTTTCATTTATCCTATCTATTTTAACAATAAAACCTCTATCACTATGCTTTAATCCGTGAATGGTTTGTCTAAAACTCATTTCCCCAGCAGGGTATGATTCACCTGCTTTTTTGTGTTTCCATCCATACAATTGCAAAAAAACGCAAGGAACAAATTTTAGTGCTCTTGGTGATGGTTCTATATGAAATAATGTTGCTAAGGAAGTGGTGTTTTCTCTTTGAGTTTTTAATTCCCATTCAGCAGCATTTGGAATAGGCAAATTATTCTCTTGGATTCCTAGTAGATCTTCTAATGTATTACCAGCATTCCCGGCATTGCCAGTACGAGAAGTTTTAATCCAACCCATGTTTCGAATATCTTTCAATTTAGTAATTAAATCTTCTTTTGAAAAAGTATTGAAGTAGTTATTTTCCAAAAAATAATTCTCCTTCTTTCATATATTCAGGGCTCTTTTTATTACGTTTAATTCTTTTTTCAGATAAAGAACAATATTCTTTAGACAATTCAATTCCAATATAATTTCTTTTTAATAATAATGATGCTACAGCTGTTGTTCCACTTCCAGAAAAAGGGTCCAAAATAAGTTTTGCATTAGTTGAAGAGACAATTCTATAGATTAAATCAATTGGGAAAGGCGCAGGATGAATATTATTCATATCTTGAGTAAAATCCCATACATCGCCATAAGAATTTGCTCCTTTTGACAATACAAATTTCTTTTTTGCAATCATATATATTACTTCATAAGTAGGTAAAAAATATCCTTTATTAAAATTTATACCACCTTTTCTTCTCCAAATAATAATTTGTCTAACAGGAAAACCATCAATAATTTCGCGCCTATCTTGTAATAGACCTGCTTGAACTCTCCACTTGTGATTGTAAAATATTGCTCCATCAGTTTTCAATAACCTGAACATCTCTGATAAACATTTTCTTTGCCATTCAATGTATTCATTATAGGGCATATTATCATCATGATCTTTGTAGCCATTTATAAGTGCAGCATTTGCCCATTTTCCGCCTTTTCCATTTTTTAACCCATTTCCTGTTGAATTTTTTAGATTATATGGAGGTGATGTTATAGCAAGGTCAATGCACTCGTCTGGCATTTGTTTCATTATTTCTAAGCAATCTCCGCATATTATTTTATCTACATAATCTTTTGGAAATATCATATCTAGCTTTTTAATCATGATTAAATAATATTTTACAAGATTCTAATTATTCAGTCAATTCTCATTTCTTTTATTAACAAGTATCATATTTAAGAAGTTATTGCATGAGTAATGACGCATAACTGTTTTAAAAGGTGTTGAAAGAATAAAATATATGATATTATAGTGGTAATGATGCCAGATTATACTGCTTATTTTAGCAATTCATTAAAAAAGTTGGCGCCTCTTTATATTGAAAGTTCGTCCACTGCAAAAATTTTTGATAATAACACAATAGTTATAATCCAGAATAAAAACATGGAAGAGTGGCTGAAATTTGAAATAGCGTCTTTGACAGGGCTTTGCAGTGGGATCAATTTTAAGTTTCAGGATCAGGCATTAAGAGATATCCTGGAAAAATTTCCAGGTGTGCCAGAATTGCTTGAAAAAAAAAGCATTGTTTATCTTGATGACCTAAAAGTAATAATATACAGACAGCTCGAATTGATTTTTTTAAAAATCAAAGATTATCCGGATTTTCAAATCATTAAAAAATATATTGATGAATCATCGGAAAAAGATGATCCAGATGCAAAGCTTATTAAAAGCGAACGACTTTTTTTTCTTGCAGACAGCATTGCGGGATTATTTTATTACTATGGACTTAACTGTCCGGAAATGGTTACAGCATGGGAAGCAGGAAAAAGTTTTATAGAAAAGGGTGAGTTTGATTATCTCCTGCATCATGAAAAATGGCAGGCTGAATTATGGAGAATTATTTTTTCAAAACCATCTCCATATTTGCATATCGGGCAATTGATCACAGATATTCTTGAAGACAAATTCCCAATACCACAGCTTAAAAATAATATTGTAATTTTTGGTTCTTCTTTTTTAAGTGAGCAGGCTGTGAATTTTTTATGCTATCTTTCCAAAAACTGCGGAATCTCTGTTAACCACTTTATACTATCTCCATCTCCTCTTTACAGCAATTCTATTTCTTTTCCCAATTGCCAGGAGCCAGGGCTTCCTACAGTTGAAAAATGGGCATCGATTGTAAAAGGACTTTCTGATATACTTTGTAAAAAAAATGTAGTGATCGAAGAACGCTATGAGCTTCCGCAGTCTGGAACGAGTCTGGAAAAACTAAAGTTAGCGATTTTTAACAATACACCTCTGTCTGATAAGCTTGATGATAGTTCCAATGGGAGTTCCAATGATAATTCAATAGCAATTATTTCAACATCAGGAAAAAAAAGGGAAATAGAAATTCTAAAAAATAATATTATACAACTTGTGTCAGAGAAAGGGATTAAATTCCACGAAATAGGGGTAGCTGCTCCAGATATAAATGAATATGTTCCGTTTATAGAATCTGTTTTTCCATCCAGTGATGACCTGCTTGATATCCCATACAATATTATGGATATAGATATTAACAAAGAATCAGCTTATGTAAAAACATTTCTTGACCTTGCAGAGCTGTGCGGATCCAGATTTTCCCGCAAAGATCTTTTTAAAATATTTTCAAGTCAATGTTTTATGGAAAGATATGGGTTATCAAAAAAAGATATTGATGAGTGGCTTTCTATCTGCGATGAGCTTTCCATAAAATGGGGTGTTGACCACAAGCACAGAAAAGATATTCTTTCTTATGAAGATGATTCAAGTACATGGGACTATGGGTACCAGCGAATAATTGCCGGACTTGTTTTTGATGACAGGGAAGAGGCATTATCTCTTCCGGGTAATAAAAAAATTTTGCCATATAGTCTTTCCGGCAACAGCGAAGAAAAAAAAGTGTCAATCATGTTTGCTGTTGTGCAGTCGCTTTATAATGATCTTTATCATATAAAAAAAGCAAGAATGCAACTTCCTGAGTGGAGTTCTTTTTTTGAAAAAATAATGGATAAATATCTTGTGCCTGCAAAGGGAGCAGATGATGATAAAAGCAGAAGCTTTCTTAAAAATATTTTCAGGCGGATCAATAATTTAAAAGCATCAAACCTTATCTCTTTTGGGGATTGTGTGGATTCCAATAATGAAAACCTTCTGGTTGAATTTCCTGTTTTCAAAGCGCTCCTTGATGAGTATTCAAAAAGCGGAGGGCACTATAAGGGGCGGTATCTTTCTGCAGGTGTTTGCTTTTCGTCAATCAAGCCTCTTCGCGCAATCCCTTTTTCTGTAATTTTTATGATAGGGATGGATATTAATGTTTTCCCTGGCAAAGAAACACCATTAAGCTATGATCTTAGAAATGTTACAGAAAAAAGTATTGATCTTTCAAAACAGAACAGCGATTCATTTGCTTTTCTTGAAACAATAATATCCGCAGGAAAATTTTTAGGCATATCATATAATGGAACAGATCCTGTGACCGGAGAAACAAGAGAGCCTTCTGTTGTTGTTTCCGATATTAGTGATATCATTGGAAAAGAAGTTGTGCAGAAAGCAACTATATCCCACCCGCTCTTTCCATACAACCCTGCTTATTATATGGAAGATTCAAAATATGGTGTCTCTTATGATAAAAAAAACTATGAGCCTGCCTGTTCTTTTTTTCTGGATAAAAAAAATGCTTTATCTGTTCCTGTGTTTGGAAAAAATACTTATGGACCGGAACGCACTCTCTATCCTGTAACTATAAAAGATGTTGCCATGTTTTTAAAAACTCCTTTGAGTTATTTTCTTAGAAGCGAACTTTCTATTTATGTAAATTCTCTTGAGCTTATGGAAAATGATGTTCTTGAAAATTTAGGGATCGATTATTTTGAACAACTTCATCTTGTTCAGGAATTGGGAAAAGTAACAGGAAATTTTGACTGCGATTCTTTTATTGACTCGATTTATAAAAGAAAAATTTTGGAAAGCAGAGTGGCAGATGTTTCAGTTGTAAAAAAAGAATATGAAATGTTTAAAATAAAAGTATCTGACCTGTATATTAACCTGCAGGAGCATGGGTATTTTGACTCTGATGTTGTTGATGTGATTTTTGGACATAACTCTGCTGTAACTGCACAGCTAATTGATAATGGGATTACAACAAAGCCTGTTTTACTTGACACCAAGTATGGCGAGCTTGAGATAAGCGGGCTTATAAAAGGGATTAGGTTGGCCAAGAAAGAAGGACGTTTTGATTTTCATGCAATAATCAATGGGAGCAATAATTTAAAAAATATTGTTCCCCATTTTCTTTGCTATCTGCTGTTAAGGCTTTCTGAAAAAGATTTTACTGGAGCAACTGCTGGATGTAACTCATATACGATTTATGACAATACTGGAGAAAAGATTTTTACATTTTCAGATTCTGCAGGAATTGATGCAAAAGCTTCAGCAATTTCCATTGCAGATGCATATATTTCAAATCTTCAAACTCCGTATGTTGTTGATATAGATTGCATAACATTTGGGGTTAAGCAATTAAAAAATGGAAACACTATTGATGAAATAATTTCTGCAATGGAAAAATATTATGACCGAAATACTTTTGGCGATGTAAAATATCTTGAAGGGTTTAATTCAGTTGCGCCAGAGTTTGATGATGAGATTTTTAGAAGTCTTATGAAAAATTTTTATCTTCATCTTGCGTTTTGAAATGAGGCTGAGAAGGAAACATGGGTAATCAGAAGAATAATATGGAAGAGTTTGAAATAAGTTTAGCAAACCTTGATAAAAATATGGTAATAGAAGCTTCTGCCGGAACCGGAAAGACATACAGCCTTGAACATCTTGTTGTCCGTTATATAGTTGAAAAAGGATATGACATTTCTGAAATCCTTGTAGTAACTTTTACAAAAAAAGCAACATTTGAACTTGATAACAGAATAAGAGCTCTTTTAAAAAGTAAAGTAGTGGAAATCGATTCCACTAAAAATAAAGTGTATGCAAAAAGGGTAAAGGAAGCTTTTTCCCGTTTTGCTGAATCGCAAATTTATACGATACATGGTTTTTGTCAATATTGTCTCCATAATTTTCCTTTTGAGAGCGGAGTATCTTTTAGAACTTCTGTAATGAATTCAAAAGATATTTATACAGAAGCCAGCTACGATTATTTAAGAACAGCAGCGAGCAGCGAGCTTTCAGATTTTTATTTAAGCTTTAGAAAAAAATATAAAAATTTTTCAGATATAATCCAATTATTTATTTCTATAATCGAAACACGCTATGTTCTTGAGGAAAGTGAAATAATACCTGATCAGAATCTTATAGAGAAAACAGAAAAATATTGCGCTGATTTTTTAGCAGGCAAAGGAAAATTATATACTGCGATAAAAAAACTATCTGAGTGTGACTATTCTCCGGCAACAATGGAAGAGATTTCAAAAAAGACAAAACTGGGATTGCGCGGGAAAACATTTGAGACTCTTTCGCAATTGCTGGAACTTATTGCAATGGCGCAAACTATTGGAGAAATTTTTTCTGAAACTTTTATTAAAAATGCAGACAGGTTGAGAAAATATTCTTTTGATTATCTTTCAGAAAATAAAAGTACCTCGATCCTTGATCCAGGCGAACTGCTTTTAACAAAAACTATATCGAATATTTTTGATGCTCTTGAAATGTTTAAAGACAATGCAGCAGATGAAGATAATTATATTTTTCATAATATAGCTTCTTATATTTTTATTAAAAGAGCATCTTTGAAAATAATAGAATTTGCGCAACAGAAAAAGAAAAATGCTGCTATATTTGATTTTGATGATCTGGTTGAGCTTACAAGAAAAGCAGTAACAATGGATAATGAAAATTCTGCTTTGACAAATGAACTTAGAAGAAAATATAAAGTGGTTCTTATTGATGAGTTTCAGGATACAGATATTTCACAGTGGGAGATATTCAGTACGATCTTCAGTGGAGATCAGCATAAGATCGTGCTTATAGGAGATCCCAAACAATCTATATACAGATTTCGCGGCGGGGATCTTGAAGTATATTTTGAAGCTGTAAATACTCTTCCAGGTGCATCTGCTTACAGGCTTGCAACATGCTACAGGTCCAGCGACAACATCGTTAGAGGTGTTAATGATATTTTCAGTAAAGTTTTTTCGCACTCATCAGGCGGAGGGCATAAAATCACATACTCAAATGTAAAAAGTTGTGAAGATAATCCAAAGCTTAAAACAGAAAGCAAATCCATTGAAAGTATTATTGAACTGATTGCAATTGAAAATGGGGCAGATGAAAAATCAAGACCAGAAGTGGAAACAATTATTGAAAGTGTCTATGCTAATGAAATAGTAAACCTCCTTGCGCAGGGAGTATCGCCTTCTTCGATAGCGATCCTTATGGAAACAAACAACAGTTGTGCATCAATGCTTGATCATCTTAAAAAACTTGGAGTCCCTGCAATTTATGAAGGGGAGCTAAATATTTTTGATTCATGCGAAGCTTATCAGTTTGTTGACTTGCTTTATGCTCTCTCTTATCCAAATGATATGGCCATTGCGCGTAAATCTCTTTTCTCTGAATTCTTTGCGCTCTCTGCAGAAGATATAATTAAAATCGAAAACAGTCTTGATATGGATCGTATTGCGGAGAAATTTTCATGCTGGAGCGAAAAAACTGCGCAAGGAAAATTTTATGAAGTTATGGATGAAATATTTTATCAGCATAATCCTGTTGCATCATTGATCAATGAAGATAAAGATGTAAGGCCATATATTCCAAGAACACTCGAAGAACTTGGCGGCAAAAGAAAAGTTGCCAATGCCATGCAGATATTTGAAATGCTTATTGTAAAAAATATGAAGGAGAAGCAAGATGCTGTTTCTCTTTTGCGCTATATGATATCTGCAATGAAAGGGTATGAACATATTGAAGAAAAATCAATGCGCCTTGAAAATGAACCTGTGTGTGTAAAAATCATGACAATACACAACAGTAAGGGGCGGGAGTTCCCTGTTGTGTTTTTTTCCGGGGGGCTTGGAAGTTCAAACCCTTTGTCTGCCAGAGAAAACTATTATGAATTTATAGAAAAAGGGAAAAGATATATAGATTTTTCAAAAAGCAGTTTGGGAAGGGAAAAAGAATTTTTTGAACTTTGGGAAGAAAAGAAAAGACTTTATTATGTGGCAATGACAAGAGCATCAAAAAAATTA
>Ga0123352_10001449_pt1 | contig 31531 bp, 26 predicted proteins | sample TergutLab28metaG_FD_89700 | JGI IMG/M metagenome (GOLD analysis project Ga0123352, IMG submission 89700) | Labiotermes labralis P1 segment gut microbial communities from Petit-Saut dam, French Guiana - Lab288 P1 | ecosystem: Host-associated > Arthropoda: Insects > Digestive system > Gut ...
CGGCGGTGGGCATGTGGCGCGAGCACTTCCCTGCATGGCTGGCGAAGCTGCGCTGCCGGCCGCTTGCTTGGTTGGGTCGGCGAGCCATTTGGGTATATCTCGCGCACCAGCCAGTGTTGATGGGCTTGGTGCTGCTGTGGCAAATTATTTTTGGGAGGACTGTGTGATGAAACGTGTGCTTGTGCTGGCGATTGCGCTGCTGTTTTTGGCGGCTTGTGCTGCGCCTGTGGTGGAGATGGTAGATGAAATCACCGCTGAAGAAACAAGAACGACTACGCAACCCGCTCGTGTCACCGAGCCGTTCGTCATTGCTGTTGAGGTTGACGAAGCCGACCCGTTTTCGTTTGTGTTGCGGGCTTACGCGGAGTTTATACAAGATTTTAGAGAAAACTTTGAGAGCGCTTTCTTGCGTGCTGCACAAAATCCATTGCAGCAACATTTTGTCATGCAATCGCACTGGGGATTTGAAGAAATAAATACGATTTCAATCGGCTGGCGCGGCATGAGAATGCCCATCGAATATGCGCTGTACGATATTAGCGGAAATGGCGTGGATGATTTATTGATACGTTTTATGGCTGGAGGATTTCCTGTACTGTTTGATATGTATTCTATTGTTGATGGCGTGGCGGTGCAGCAATTGCAAAAGCCTGGGTCGAACAATATAAGCATGCGTGTTTCTCCGAATGGTGCATCACTTGGCGGCGGACGCATGGGTAGTATGTGGTCGGACTTCTATCACTTTGTGGATGGACAACTGCAATTTGCTTACGGCATTCGTGAGTTTGATAGCTTTGATGAAGATATGAATCACTTTATACGAGCCTATGTGACTTACGAAAGCATAGACTATTGGGAAATTGCAACCCACATACCGCTTTGCGAGGTGGAATTGCGTCGCCTTAACACGCGATTTCCCGTGGAGCCTTGGTGCGACTCTGTGCTGGAGTGGCGGCCACTGTTTGTGCCTGCTTGACAAGCGCGCAAATTCGTGCTAAAATAGACATGGCGTTGTGCTGCGACGTGGTTAGTCCCTCCGAACGTTGATTTTCGATCAACGGAAGGGGGTGAGTGGATGGAGTACTTAGTTATCATGGCAATTATTTTGTTTTTGATAGCACAAGAAAACAGACGCAATAAAAAAGACTAACCGCCCTCCGTAGCAAAGGGCAGCGGTTAGTCTTTTCTGATGTAAAAATCACGAGGGGCTACCTTGTCGGCAGCGTCAACCCCCTTGACATTTCTATTATACCACAATAATGGGGCGCTGTCAAGGGGTGAATTCTGTAATAAAACATCGGAGGATATTATGAAACAACCCATTTGCCTGTGCATCATGGACGGCTACGGCATTGCCGAGCCTACGTCTGCAAACGCCATTGCTGCCGCAAAAACCCCGCGGCTGGACGAGCTGTTTGCTGCATACCCACACACCGCCATCAAAGCCAGCGGCATGGCCGTTGGCCTGCCCGAAGGGCAAATGGGCAACAGCGAAGTTGGCCACACCAACATCGGTGCCGGCCGTGTGGTGTATCAAGAGCTCACGCGCATTAGCAAGGCGATTGATGATGGTGATTTTTTCACTAATTCGGTGCTGCTTGATGCCATCAACAAGGCCAAGCAGAACAATACTGCTTTGCACTTGATTGGCTTGGTCAGCGACGGCGGCGTGCACAGCCACAACATGCATTTGTATGCTTTGCTTGCGCTTGCTAAGCAGCAAGGCTTGACGGAAGTTTACGTGCATGCGCTGCTGGATGGCCGCGATGTGCCGCCGACTTCGGGGCACGACTTTGTGGCAGAGCTTTACGCTAAGTTCGATGAAATCGGCGTGGGCAGCATTGCAACTGTTGCAGGGCGTTACTACGGCATGGACCGTGAGCGCAAGTTTGATCGCGTGCAGAAAATCTATGACGCCATGGTGCATGGCAAGGGCGAGCAATTCGCCTGCGGCTGCGATTATATTCAAGCCAGCTATGCCAATGGCGTGACGGACGAGTTTGTGCTGCCCGGCGTGACCAGCGATGCTAAAGCTATTGCCAATGGCGACAGCGTGGTGTTCTTCAACTTTAGGCCGGACAGAGCACGGCAGCTCACTCGCGCCTTTGTAGATCCTGCTTTCGACGGCTTCCCTCGCGCAAATATGCTTGACTTGAACTTCGTGTGCATGACGCAGTATGACGCAACCATGCCGGGCGTGCAGGTGGCCTATGCGCCGCAGTCGCTTGAGTACCCGCTGGGGCAAGTGCTTGCCGAGCAAGGGCTCACACAGCTGCGCATTGCGGAGTATACAAAATATGCGCATGTCACGTTTTTCCTCAATGGTGGCACGGAGACGGTTTATCCCGGTGAAGACCGTGTGCTGATTGACTCGCCGGACGTACCGACCTATGATATGCAGCCGGAAATGAGTGCGTATATCGTCACCGAAAAGCTCGAGGCGCTCATTGCGCAGGATAAGTATGACGCGATTGTGGTGAACTTTGCCAACTGCGACATGGTGGGGCACACGGGCGATTTCGCGGCGGCAGTTGCTGCGACCGAGGCAGTGGACACCTGTGTGGGCCGTGTGTGGGATGCCATTGCGGCCAAGGGCGGCATCATGCTGTTGACTGCCGACCATGGCAACGCAGACCAAATGATGGAGCCGGATGGCTCGCCCTTTACCGCACACACCACCAACGAAGTGCCCTTCCTAGTTGCCGGCTCTGATGTGCAATTGCGCAGTGGCGGCAAGCTGTGTGACATTGCGCCGACGATGCTGGCTATCATGGGCATTGCCCAGCCGGCTGCGATGGATGGGGAGAGCTTGATTGATGCAAGATAAATTCTGGTATAAAACCGGTTGGTCGCTTGACATGAAACATCAAACATGGACGGAAGACACCGAAAACCAAGTGGAATTTATCATTCAGGCGTTGCAGCTGCAAGGGAGCGAGCGGATTCTCGACTTGGCTTGCGGTTATGGACGCCACGCGCTTGCGTTTGCACGCCGCGGCTTTTGCGTTGTGGGTGTGGATATCACACAAGAATTGGTGGATGACGCAAGCAAATCAGCCCAAGAAAATGCGTTGAGCGCAACATTTATGTGTGCCGACATCCGCGCTGCGTGCTTTGAAAACGAATTTGACGTTGTGCTCAACCTAGCGGACGGCGCGATTGGTTACCTAGAAACAGACGAAGAAAACTTGAAGATTTTTGACGTGATTGCACGTGCGCTCAAGCCCGGCGGCAAGCATTTTATGGACATTTGCAACGCGGAACACGCACAGCGTTTCTTTCCCAAACGGCATTGGCAATTGGGCGAGAAAGAATTGGCTCTCGCCGTATTCGACTGGGATGACGAAACCCGCAGGATGCTCTTTGGCGGCGGCAGCGTTCGCCTTGGCGAGATTGCACAAGCGCCCGTTATTGTCCCGAAAAACCCAACGCGTCTGTACATGAAAGATGAATTGACCAGCATACTGCAAGCACGCGGCATGGAAATTTTGCGCGTGTTTTCGGGCTACACAGGCAAGCCGCAAACCAGTAAAGAGCTGCAATTGCTGGTGTGCGCAGAAAAACGTCAACACGCGTAACCCTCATAACTTTGTCCCCCCATGCATATACAAGCATGGGGGTAATTTTTATGCGCCGTGTTTTATTTATCTTAATATGTGCCCTCTTGCTTTTGCCTGCATTCGCATGCAGCACGGGCTATGGTATGGATTTGCGCCTGTTTGCCGAGCGCTTCAACGACAGTGCACGGGGCCGCGCTCACCTCGATTTAGCGCATTTTGTTGTGGAGGATGGCGATGCGGGCGGGCGAGTCTACCAAGCCTTTGTGGGCAAAAGCGAGCTGCTGGGTGTGTATGTGCTGCCGAGCGGGCGTGTGCACACGGTCACACTCACCGGCTTGCCCGACATGCCGCAGCGGGACTTCTATGTGGCTGCAATGCAGCTGCTGCAGGCTTTTGCTGAAGTATCGGGCGATCGCGCCGAACGTCTGCTGCAAGAGCTACAAGTGGGCGTGTTGCCCGTGCTGGGCGTGCAATGGCTTGAGCGATACGGCTTTCGCGTGAGCTATGCGGCCAACGAAGCCGGGCGATATTTTCGGCTAAGCTGCTTGCGGCACATGCCCGAGCAACCGCCGCTACCGACGTTGCGAGAAAGGATAGACTAAACGATGCATTGGTTATCGTCAACTGAAACGCTGCGCAAACTGGGCAGCGATGCTACGGAGGGTTTGCGCGCCGACGAAGTGCGCCGCCGCCTTGCACAAGATGGGCTAAACACGCTGAGCAAGCGCAAACGCGGCTCATGGATCGTGCGCTTTTTTTCGCAGTTCAAAGATTTCATGGTCATTACTCTGCTGGCTGCGGCGGGGATTTCCGCGATATCTTCGCTGATTCATGGCAGCGGCGATTACCTAGATTCCGTCATTATTACCGGCATTGTGATGATTAACGCCCTAGTTGGCGTGGTGCAAGAGGGCAAGGCCGAAAAATCTCTTGAGGCTTTGCGCAAGATGACTGCGCCCATCGCACATGTGTTGCGCGGCGGCAAAACCATGCGCGTGCCGGTGGAACAACTGGTGCGCGGCGATATTCTAATGTTGACAGCTGGTGATTATGTTCCGGCGGACGCACGACTGATTGAAGCGGTGGAGCTAACCACGCAGGAGGCTGCACTCACTGGCGAAAGCCTGCCCTGCCGCAAGCGGGCCGACGCTCAGCTGGCGCAAGCCGCGGCACTAGGTGACCGCCGCAACATGCTGCTGAGTTCCACCATGGTGCTCACCGGGCACGGCAAAGCGGTGGTCACTGCCACGGGTGTGGCCAGCGAAGTGGGCAAAATCGCGCGCATGCTCAGCGACGAAAAGGCACCGCCCACGCCCCTGCAGCAACGCTTGGAAAAAGTGGGTCGGCAGCTGGGTATTGGTGCCATGTGCATCAGCGTGCTGATATTTCTGCTGGGCTTTTTGCAAAACGTGCCGGTGATGGAAAGCTTCATGCTAGCCATTTCGCTTGCAGTGGCGGCCATTCCCGAAGGTTTGCCCGCGATGGTGACGGTGGTGCTGAGCATTGGCGTGCAGCGCATGGCACGCAAAAACGCGATCATTCGCAGGCTACCGGCGGTTGAAACCCTCGGCTGTGCCAGCGTGATATGCAGCGACAAAACCGGCACGCTCACGCAAAACAAAATGACTGTGACGCACCTATGTGATCTTTCGGGCGATTTAATTCCCGGCAGCGTACCCGCAAAAGAGATGCTGCGCTTGGCCGCGTTGTGCTGCAATGCACAAGTTGCCACACGGCGGCGTGGGCAAGCCGTCACCGGTGACCCCACCGAAACAGCCATTGTGGAGGCAGCTGCGTTGCGGCGTATTCCCGTGATGAAGGAGCGCGAAAGCCAAACGCGGCTGCTTGAACTGCCTTTTGACAGCACACGCAAGCGCATGAGCGTGGTTTGCCGCATGCCGCAGGGTTTGCAGATGATTACCAAAGGTGCACCGGATGTGTTGCTGCCGCGCTGCAAGCTCAGTGATAACGAGCGGGCGAAAATCACCGCGCAGATGGAGAACATGGCCGGGCGTGCCCTGCGGGTGATTGCCGTGGCGCAAAAATCCGTGGCGAGCACGCAACAGGCCACAGAAGATGAACTAACTTTCGTGGGCCTGTTGGGCCTGCATGACCCACCGCGCCGCGAAGCCAAACATGCTGTGCAGGTCTGCAAAACAGCGGGGATTATTCCCATTATGATTACCGGTGATCACGCAGCCACAGCGGTTGCCATTGCGCGGGAATTGGGGATTGTGGATGCCCCCACCGCCGCTGCGCGGCACCTCCCCCAAGGGGGAGGCATTGGCGAGGCCATCACGGGTAGCGAGCTTGATACCCTCAACGACGGCGAGCTGGACCAACGCCTGCGCAGTTGCCGTGTGTTCGCACGAGTAACGCCAGAGCATAAAATGCGCATCGTCAAAGCTTTACGCGCACAAGGGCATGTGGTAGCCATGACCGGCGACGGTGTGAACGACGCACCTGCACTCAAAGCGGCGGATATCGGTTGCGCCATGGGCAAAACCGGCACAGAAGTCGCCAAAGGCGCGGCGGATATGATCCTCACCGACGACAACTTTGCTACTATAGTGCATGCTGTGCAGGCTGGCCGTGGGATTTACGAAAACATCAAAAAGGCGGTGCACTTTCTCATCAGCTCAAACATCGGCGAGGTGGTTGCTGTGTTCACGGCCTCGCTGATGCGCCAGCCCACGCCGCTGCTGCCCATTCAACTGCTGTGGGTGAACGTGGTCACGGATTCTGCGCCAGCCATTGCGCTGGGCTTGGAGGACGCTGATCCGCACATCATGAAAAAGCCGCCGAAGTCCGTTGAGCAAAGCTTTTTCGACAAAACCATGGCGACCCACATGGCCATGGAGGGTATTCTCATGGGCGTGGTGACGCTCCTCGCTTTCATGCTAGGGCGGCGTATCTTTGGCATTTGCGGCGACGACGTGGTGCTGGGGCGCACCATGGCCTTCACGGTGCTGAGCTTTGTGGAGGTGCTGCATGCCAACAGCATGCGTTCGTCGCGGCCGCTGTGGAGCATTGGATTGTTCAGCAACCGCCGCATGAACTTCGCCAACGTGCTATGTATTGGCCTGCAAGTGCTGGTGGTTACGATGCCGCCATTGCATTCGCTGTTTGGCACCATGGCCATGACCGGGCGACAATGGTGGGTAGTGATTGGCTTGGCGTTCATCCCCACGGTGGTGCTGGAACTGGAGAAGGTGCTGGGAATTATGGCAAATCGTCAAAAGAAAAACCGCTCGCGGCGGGGCTCCTCGCTTCGCGCCTAATTCTTATAAATATAGCAAAACCCCACTCTTTGCGAGGCAGAGAGTGGGTCGTTGTTTTTTGTTAATCGTCCACCGCGAAGCGGGGAAAAGTTTTTTGCGCAACTTTTTTGAAAAAAAGTTGCAACGCGCTTAGCCATCCTCCATTTGTTTGCCAAGGAACGATGCTGCTACTTGAATGAGCTTCACATCGGTGGGGGAGGGCGGTGTGCCGTTTTCGTCTTGCAGCATGACCACACAGCCAGAAACATCGCCGCCGCCAATGATGGGGCAGGCCACAGCGGCATCGCGCTCTAAGCCTTCAATGGGGCGCAAACGCTCGCCGCCGGTGGAGTTGAAACTCGCACGATTTTCAATCAATGTCTCTAGGGCACTGGTCAGGCGGCGCTCCAATACCTCTTTTTTGCTTAGCCCCGCACAGGCAATCACGCGGTCGCGGTCGGTGATGAGCACGGGCAGGTTTGCGCTGCGGCACAGCACCTCGGCATAGGGCTTGGTGGCAGAGCTAAGCTCACCCACGGGTGAATATTTTTTAAAAATAACCTCACCGTTTGCGTCGGTGAAAATTTCTAGGGGGTCGCCTTCACGTATGCGCATGGTGCGCCGAATTTCTTTTGGTATGACCACGCGGCCCAGGTCATCAATGCGCCGCACAATTCCGGTTGCTTTCATCTGCAATCATCCTCACTTCAATTTGTGGTAACAAGATGTATTGTGCGCGAAAGCAGGAAAGTTATGCAAGTGTTTGCATGGCGATTTTTGGAAAATCTCGCTTGGTTTGTGTGTGTTATGTTTTTGTCCAAATGGCAATGCCCAGTGGCACTTTGCCTTGAATTTGAATGAACTTACAGTCATTAAAACCAACGCTTGGCAAAAATCGCGCAAATAATTCGCGGTCAAATTCAAACTTGGGCGAAAAACCTAGCAATTTGAAGATGCGAATATTAATTCGTCCCGGGCCGCGTAGATTTTTGATATAAGGTGTGGGCAAAATCACCAAGGATTTTGCGATACGACGTAATTCTGCGGCTGCTTTTTCGGGCTCGTCAAGTAAATTGAGCACCTGCGCTGCTACAACCACATCATAAGAACTGTCTGGCTGGCCAAGATCATAGATGCTTCGATTGGCAATGATGACGTTTGATGCTTTGCGCTTTGCGGCCTTTTTTTGTGCTTTTTTCAACATGTTATCACTTAGGTCTGTGCACAGCACGTGGCTGGCTTTGTCCGCAACTGCAAGGCTTATTGCCCCCGTGCCTGCTGCTGCCTCCAGCACGGACGCATCCGGAGGTACAAGCTCGCGCACAATGTGTAGCATTTCGCGGTATGCTCGTTTGTTGGCTTTTGCCCCCAAATCATAAAACGGTGCGCAAAAATCCCAAAAGTCCATGGCTGCCATTCCTTCCTGATTAATATGGTCTTTTCATCATAATGCTTCCTGTGCGAATATAATTTCCATCAGTGTAGCATACGCAAATTGAGAAGTCAAGCTAAATTATGAAAAGCAGCCAACATGGTTGACTGCTTTGTTTGCTTGGCAAGTTGATGTAGCGCACAGGCGGGCTGTGGCGCGCACAACGGTCTGCGGAATGCTGCTCGGTTCCCCGCCTGACATGGTTGGCAGTGTTGCGCCGCACAGAACCTGCACACTACATCAACTTGCCAAATTTTTCGCTATGCTGCGTTTTCGCTTCGGTCGTGTACCACGTACACTTCCCTTGCTCAAGCCTTGCCTAGCAAAAAATTAATACTATTTTCCGCAATGCTTTGTTTTCGTTGGTCATGCATCGCATACACGTCCGACAGAAAACTTCGCCTTGCGAAAAATGTAATTACTCTGCGGTGTAGGGCAGCAGGGCCACCATGCGTGCACGTTTAATCGCAGTGGTGAGCGTGCGTTGATGCTTGGCACAGGTGCCAGTCATGCGGCGGGGCAGAATTTTTGCCCGCTCGCTGATGTATTTGCTCAAGCGGCCCACGTCCTTGTAGTCGATGTGCTCCACTTTGTCTACGCAAAACGAGCAAACTTTGCGGCGGCGGCGGCGCTGTGGCCGGCGGTCATCGCGATCTTCGCGGTCACGCGAGTTATTGTAAGGCATAATATTTTCTCCTGTCAAATGTGAAATAGTTGATTAGAACGGCAGGTCGTCGTCGCCGGCAATTTCGTCAAAGTCTGCCGCGCTTGCGGTGGAGTAAGACGATTGCTGCTGGGCGTTGCCGCGTTCGGGCGGGGCTTCGGGCAGGGGAGGCTGATCGCGGAAGTTGCCGCCACCGCCACCTTGGTTGCGTTCGCCGGTGAAGTGGATGTTTTCGGCCACCAGTTCAACGGCTTCTCGCTTGTTGCCGTTTTTGTCATCATAGCTGCGCACTTGAATGTTGCCCATTACGGCAACCATGCTGCCTTTTTTGAAGTAACGGCTGAGGAATTCCGCGCTTTGGCGCCAAGCCACGCAACGGATGAAGTCTGTTTGACGTTCTTCGTTTTGGCCTTTGAAGCGGCGGTCAACCGCCACGGTGAAGGAACAAACCGAAACGCCGCTGCCTGTGCTTTTGAGTTCAGGGTCAGCCGTCAGGCGCCCCATAACCATCGCATAGTTCATGCTAGCCCTCCCGACGAATCACCATGCAGCGCAGCACGCCGTCGGTGATGCCAGCCACGCGCTCAAGCTCGGCGGGGAATTCCGGTGCCGAAGTGAACACAAACAGCATGTAGTATCCTTCGCTTTCGCGTTTGTTGATGAGGTAGGCCAAGCGACGTTTGCCCATGTCTTTGGTCTGCTCTGCATCCAGTGTGCCGTTTTGCTCAATGAGGGTTTGAAAACGCTCTTTGAGCGCGTTGATGGCTTCCTCGCCGGGCAGCATGGAAAACACCATCATCGCTTCGTAGTTGTGTTGTGCCATAGTTTCCTCCTTATGGACAGTGGACCGCGTTGTGCGGCCAAGAAGTTTTCCCTGTGCTGATGAGCATACAGGGCGCGGATAGTTCCCGCGACTTTATAGTATAGCATAGGTGCTTGGGCTTGTCAAGACATTTCTGCGGAATTTTGCAGTAAATCTTGCGCTGCAATTTCTCCGGCGGGCAGGGCTATTACTGTACCGCCTTGTTCCAGCTGCGCAACGGCAAAGCGAAACAGCGTAATGTATTCGGGAATGTCGCCCCAAAAACGTTCACGCACGTAAATATATCTATCTTCCACATGGTGAAGGTCGAGACTGCTGGTATATACTGTTGGCTGCACCTGCGCACGCACGCTGATGATACGCTGTTCCATGATATCATAAAATATCACGCCGGAAATTGCGCAGGTGTTGGGTTTGGCTGAGATAAAAGCAAAAAATCGATCATTGATTGCTGCCTCCAAAGCATACGTGAAGATAGGATACGCTTCGGTGGGATTAAGCAGCAAAGTGTACTGGTCGTTTTCGCGCAGCGCAATGCCAAACACGTTTAGCTCGGGGAAAAATTGTTCAGTTAGTACATGCCCTAGTGAAAGCTCAAATTGCACAATTTCGCGCCATGGCTCGGGCAACGCTTCTTCGGCGGCAGTGGTGGTGTGTTCCGTGGTGGTTTCGGTAGAGTTTGTCGGTGTTGTACCTATGCCGCACGCGGCAAGCAACAGTGCAAATACAAGCAGTAAAGCAAGCAATTTCATGGTAAAACCTCCTTTTGGTTGATTATATCACGCCTTTGTGCAAAAGTCCAGTTACAATGTTGTTACCTTTTGCAAAATTTTGCTGGACAACGCGCACACAACGTGATATAATAGAAAAAATATGACTGAAAGGTAAAATTTCCATGGAAAACAAGTTAAAACGCAAATTTGGGCTGACGATGGCCATGTGCATGGTCGTTGGCACCATCATCGGCAGTGGCATCTTCTTCCGCAACGAAGAAATCGTCGCCTACGCCGGCGGCCGCATGTGGATCGGCATTTTAGCCTGGGCACTGGGCGGCATCATCACCTTGGCATTTGCCTATGTGCTGGGCGTGCTATCTACCCGCCACGAAAAAGTGGGCGGCCTGCTAGACTTCTCCGACGTGCTGGTTGGCGACAGATTTGGCTACATGTTCGGTTGGTTCATGGCCACGTTCTTTTATCCATCCATGACGGGCATTCTCGCTTGGGTGTCGGCGCGCTTCACGGTGGAGCTATTTGGCTGGCACACCACCCGCGGCGTTAACCAGTTCTTCAGCGGCGAGACTTTTGCCATTGCGCTGGTTTACTTGGTTGCGATTTACGTCATCAACACCCTCAGCCCCAAAATCAGCGAAAAAATTCAGATTTCGGGCACGTTCATCAAGGTTATCCCGCTTATCGGCATGGGCATCATCGGCTTGATTGCCGGCTTGGCTAACGGTGTAACCCTCGAGAACCTCAGCTACGTTGCGGCAGACATCCCCGCGATTGGTGTGCAGGGCATTGAAATTGGCGTTTTGCCCGCGGGCAGCGCGTTCTTGGCGGCACTGACGGCGACCGTGTTCGCCTATGTTGGTTTTGACTGCGTAATGAACCTCAACAGCGAAATCAAGAATTCTAAGCGCAATTTGCCCATCGCCCTCACCGGCGGGTTGATTATCATCACCACCATTTATGTGCTGTACTTTGTGGGCATCTTCGGCGCGGCTGGCACCGAGGTTCTTGCCTCAAGCGGTGGCACACGCACCGCATTCACCAACATATTCACTGAAACCGGCGGCACAATCCTGTTTGTGTTCATCGTCATTTCGTGCTTGGGCACGCTCAATGGACTCACAGTTGCTGGGCAACGTGCATTCTATACCATTGCGGCACGCCAACGCGGTCCCAAACCTGCCATTTTTGGGCAGGTGGATGCCTCAACCAACATGCCCAATAACTCCGCCGCGCTTAACCTGCTGCTGATTGCCGTGTGGATGTTCATCAACGGTGCACAGCATGCTGGCTGGCTGGGCTACCTGAGCTTTTTGGTTCCGGGTGATGGCCGCTTTAGCTTCAACATTGCGGCGCTCATTCCCATCACCTTTAATGCGTTCTTCATCCCCATGTTTATCATGGTGATGGTGAAACAAAAAGACCTAGGCATCTTCAACCGCTTTATTGCGCCGGGCATTGCCACGGCCGGTGCCATCTTCCTCATCTATGCCGTGATTGACGGCCAACGCTGGATGGCTGCATACTATCTCGCGTTGTTCGTGGTTGTGATGGGCGTGGGCTGGGCGCTGCACAAAAAGAAAGAAGTGAAAGCGTAAAACAATACGGTTGCGGGCGGATTTGCATCCGCCCCTACAAGCGGCGGGGCTTCGGCCTTGCCGCTTGTTTATTTGCGCAGTGGTTACAAAACTGTAACTAGACATTTGCGCACGCGCGTGGTATAATAAGTGAAAAGGGAGGGCGTGTGATGAAACTTATCGCGATTTTGCTTGTGCTGCTTGTGCTGGCGGGCTGTGGCTCGGCGGCAACGGTGGTGGTGAATGGTGACTACGATGCCGAAACCACTACAGAGGTTATCACTACGACTGAAGAAACAACCACTACCATGCGTACGTCCCCGCCCAATGCGGCAGGCGTGCGAGTGGAGGCAATCGATTTACACGCGGCTGCGAATGCGAGGTTGCGGACTGAGATTGAAAGCATGACCGTGGGAAGAACGCAAGAAGTTGAACGGCGCTTGACGATGTCGGCAACACATACCGTCATTAACCGCGAAAGCGAGCCAAATCAACGTGGCGATACTATAAACAACATTTGGTTGCGCAATGAAATCACAGGCGAAGAAACTATGTTGATGACAGGGGAGTTTGGTGATGAATATCACGAGCACATGCACACAAGTCCATGGGCGCAGCAGGTCATCGACGAACGATTTTTTTGGCAAGCAAGACAAGCGCACGTGTTTTTTGCGTTTGAAAGCGTGTTCGATTTGCAACGCATGATGGCTATCCCCCTAGAGCGCATGATGGAAGGGTTTGCGCTTGAACGCAATGGGGTGCATTATTTCGTTTCGCGAGCATGCGGCTATTATTGTTGTGGGCGGCAATTGCATGTTCACACCGTAACGCTGGAGAATCTCGAAACTGTCGCCAGCATTGCCGTGGGCAAGAACTTGCTGGCAGATGTTCCTCAGGCGCATCTGGATGATTGTTTTCATCAAACTGCTATCGCGCCGAATGGACGTTATCTGGCGGCAGCCTCAGGCGATAATATTTACATCTTTGACCTGCAAGCGCAAGCCTTTGTTGCGCGTGTTCCCGCTGAAAATCTGTTGCAAATTCAATTTCGTGGCAACAATACTCTCGTTGTTTATCGCACAGACTGGGGCGTGAATGACACCCGCATTGCACGCTCCGAAGCCTTGCGAATCACTCTGCCATAAGGAGAACCCACATGACACTTGATCAACTGCAACACAACCTCGGCTACACCTTCCGCCAGCCCGAGCTGCTCGAGCGGGCGTTGACGCACTCGAGCTATGCCAACGAGCGCAAGCTGGCGCATGGCAGCAACGAACGCCTAGAGTTCCTGGGCGACAGCGTGCTGGGCTTTGTGGCCGCCGAGTGGTTGCACGTCAATCATCCCAACAAGAGCGAGGGCGAGCTCACCAAAATGCGTGCCGCCGCCGTGTGCGAGTCGGCTTTGTTCGGTTATGCGCAAGAAATCGGCCTAGGCGGCGCGCTACGGCTTGGCCGTGGCGAGGCTGCAACCGGCGGCGCGAATCGTCCCAGCATGGTGGCCGATGCCTTCGAGGCCGTGCTCGCGGCGATGTTCCTGGATGGCGGCATTGAGCCCTGCAAGGTGTTTGTGCACCGCTTTTTGCAGCAGGGTAGCTTCGCCATGGCTGACAGCAAAACCGAGCTGCAGCAAATCGTGCAGCAAAACCCGGCGGAGTCCGTGGAGTATGTGCTGGTGCAGGAGCAAGGTCCCGACCATGAGAAAGTCTTTTTGGTGGAGGTGCGGTTGCACTCCAACGTGCTGGGTGTGGGGCGTGGGCGCAGCAAAAAGCTCGCCGAGCAAGCTGCTGCTGCGCAGGCGTTGAAGTTGATGGGGATGGGGTGATGAAATGGATTGGAGAACGTTTTTTGCGTCAACCGGTGTTGCCTTAGTTATTGCTGCAATTCCGCTAGTCAAGTCGTTTATTGACAATAAAGCGAAAGCAAACGACGCAATCAAAAGTTTTCGCTACACGAAATTGCATGAAATATTGGTTGATTGGAATAAGAACGAAGCGAAGCTAAGTTTTAGAGAAACGAACACGAAAGATGATCTGCAGATTATGACAACGTGCAACTTACGTAACTTAGGCAACCTTAAGACGTACAGCCAAGCTGCGAGAGGGTTAATCGATAAAAAATATTCGGGGAGCTTAGACGAGCAACTTCAAACGCTATTTAAACTTCAGTCAGATCTGGTTAATCGAATGCGTGTAAAAGGACAAGCAATAACCTTAGATGTGACGAATGAATTTGCAAGAGAGCTTCATCGCGCAGAGGAATTGTTTGTTAAAGCTATCGAAGAACAAATGCGGGCGTTATTGAAATAACCCGCAGAGCATAACCTAACTTACATTCATTTTTGAGGAGCCCCCATGAAAAACCGCCTCATCACCCTGCACCCCGCGTGGCTGCCCCGCGAGTTCACCCGCATACTGGTCGTGCTGGGTGTGGGCACCGCCTTGCTGCAACTTGTGCTGTTTGCCACCAGCTTTCGCTATGGCTGGGGATGGATGCCATGGAATATGTTCCTCGCATGGCTGCCGCTGGTGTTTGCCTGCGGCGTGCTGTGGAGTGCACATCGCAAGTGGCGCGTGCTCACATGGATTTGCTGGCCGCTGTGGCTGCTGTTCTACCCCAACGCGCCATATCTCTTCACCAGCCTGCTGCACCTGAACAGCGTCAACTTCATCGACGGCCGAAATCAACAGTGGATTTTCCTTTTCACCACCAATCCCGCCGCCTGGTTCTCGCTGCTGTTGATGATCGCCGGCGTGGGCATGGGCGTGCTGTTTGGCTTTGTTTCGCTTGCCATGCTGCAACGGCAGGTCGCGCGGCGGCTCGGCCCAATCTGGGGCTGGCTGCTGGTGGTTGTGACATCGTTGTTGTCTGGTTGGGCAATTTGGATGGGCCGCGGTGCGCTGCGCCTGAACAGCTGGTATCTCTTCACCCAGCCGCTGCACACGCTTGGCGAGATTTTCAGTACCATGGACGAAAACGCCCTGCAACTGAGCCTAATTTTTGCCGCAATGTGCCTAGGCGGCTATGTGTTGGTGTGGGCACTGCTGCCGAAGGATAAGGAGTGTGTATGAAGAAAATCGCAGTATTGCTTATTGCGCTAGTGATGCTGGTGGGCTTCGCTTTGCCCGCATTTGCGCAGGAGGATGAAGCGCCTCTCACTTGGCAGGAGCAATATTGGCAGGTTTACTGGCAGGTGGCGGGGGCGCTGCACACCGGTGAAGTGGAAGTCGAACCATGGCAAATGCCTCTCGTTACCCTATGGGATATCAACAATGATGGAATTTTGGACTTAGTGATGCTTAGGGGAAACTTGTTTGCAACGATCATCGATGGTCAGTTGCAATATAGCACCGAACTGGATTTTTCGCGATTCACTCCTACGCACGACTTCCAAACGGACGAGTTGCGTTTGCTGCGCAGAAGTGCTGGTGTTACGGATGAAATGATAATCGATTGGGATGACCTTAGTTTGGTTGTGCAAAACATATATCGCCGTGAAATGCATAGCCGACGCCCTAGAATTCTTTTTCGCTACACAATACATTATGTTGCTGGTGTGCCTGTTAGCAGTGGAGAGTTTCGCCGATTGCGCAACGCCTTTGATGACGGCGCTCGTTTTGAACGATTGACCCCGCGCGACAATCTCACTTTTTTTCATGTGGTGCGCGGAGATATATACGACGAAGTGCGCGAAAACTTTTTCACCTTGATGGACGAGTTAAGCAATAGTGGATCGCTCTATGTGCAACCTATTGAGGGGCTATATCCCGCGACAATATTCATTGAAATTGAAGTGCGTGATAACGTGTGGCGTTGGTTCGGAATACTAGCAGATAGGCATTCGAGTTGGCTCAGCTGGTTGTTTTGGCTTTCCGTTTGTATCATGGGTAGATCGCGGTGCAAGCGCAAGCGCCAACAAGCCCCCCTCACCGCCATTGCCTGCGTGGACCAAAACTGGGCTATCGGCCACGAAAATCAACTGCTGTTTCACATTCCCGGTGATATGGGGCGTTTCAAACACATCACCATGGGGCACGTGTTGCTCATGGGTCGCAACACCTACGACAGTCTGCCAAAGTCGCCGTCTGGCTTTCCCAATCTGCCCGGGCGCAAAATTGTGGTGGTATCGCGTGACGCTGACTTTAAGCCGCGAGGCAGGCATGTGCATGTTTGCCGCACTCTGGATGAAGCCGTGGTTAAGGCGAAATCGCTGGGCAAGGTGTTCGTGATTGGTGGCGGGCAGGTCTACGATGCGTTGCTGCCGCTGTGCAACACCGCGCTCATTACCCAAGTGGATGCTGCCGCTGAACAGGCTGACGCATTCTTCCCCAACTTGGATAATTACCCCGACTGGAGCCTGACCAAAACAGAAGAATGGCGCACACATAACGGTCTAAAGTGGCGTCCGTGTGAATATAATCGTCAAAACTTGTGAAAATCAACAAAATAACCCTTGCAATTGTCATTCAAATGCGGTATAATGTAAAATAGGAACCCAATTTATTCCGGCGAGGGGGAAGTGCCATGGCAGGCGACCTGCATTGTCACACACGGCTTTCCATGGGATCTATGGGCATTGAAGACCTGCTTGCGCTAGCCAAAGCGCAGGGGATTACTCACCTTGCCATTGTGGACCAAGACTGCATGGCTGGCACCGTGCGCGCGCGCATGCTTGGTGAGCGCCACGGCATTCACGTGCTGCATGGCGTGGAGATTTCCTGCTCGACTGCTGATGGCCGCGAGCTGCACCTGTTGTGCTATCTTGCGGATAACCCTAGCCGTCTAGAAGGCTTGTGTCACCAGAACATCAACGCGCGCAAACAAACCATGCAACACATGGTGGCGAAGTTTTTGCGGCGTTTCCCCGTGAGCCTTGCGCTGGTGAAGGAATGCGCCAAAGGCAGCACCTGTGTGTATCCCCAGCATTTGATGCGCGCTCTAGTCGAAAGCGGCCTCACTGACCGTTTTTGCGGCGAGCTTTATCAAGAGCTATTTGACCCAAGCAGCCGCGATAATATCCTGTCTCCTGCGGCATTTCTCAGCCCGCAAGAGGTATTGCAGGCCATTCATCAAGCGGGTGGAGTTGCGGTGTTGGCGCATCCCGGCGAAAACACCTGTGCACTGGACATGCTTGACGAGCTGATTGCCGCAGGCCTTGATGGCATTGAAGTGCTGCACCCAGCCAACAGTCGAAACATACAAAAACAGCTGCTTGGCATCGCCAAACAGGCGGGCATGTTGGTCACCGGTGGCAGCGATTTCCGCGGTATGTACGGCACGGCAACCGTGGGGCAAACGCAAATGAACGATGCACAGCTAGCGCTATTGCTTGGCTATAAATCGCGCATGAAACGAAAACTGGCAGCGAAAGGTTAACGCATGGACACTGACATTAAAATCTTTGGGCAACAAGAAAACAACGAAAACTTGGACGAAATGGCGGCGCAGACCGAACAACTGCGCCAAGCTGGGTTGCTTGGTGCTGCCAAGCGGCTTGGGCGCGAGCTTGCCGGCATGTCGGCTAAATCGCCCGAGGTGATTGCCATTGCCGAAAGCTTCGGCTTTAGCCTTACCCCTGCGCGTGAGCAGCATCTGCAAGTGCTCATGGTGTACTCTGCCCAGCATGCCCTGCGCAAAGTGCTGCAACCCGCCTTGCTAGCCGAGGCTGCCATCACCACCATGAACAACACGCTCATTAACCACTCGCGTGATTTTTGGGCCACCATTTCCGACGGCAGCGCCTTCACGCAATATCTTCTCGCCAAGCGTGAAACGCCCGACACTACCAAGGCGCAGGTCATGGGCAAGGTCTTTGCCCGCGTGTGCGCGCAAGAAGACAACGCCGACCTGCACCGCTTGGGCGAAACCGTCTTCAATGCGGCGCATGATCTCGTGGCGGCAAAATGGGAGAATGCATGAGTACGCAACCGCGTGAGTGTGAAAGCCTCGATCCCCAATGGCTGCTTAAATTTTTGCTGGTTTGGCTGACATGGACAGTGCTGAGCCGAGTTCCGTTTTGGGTGAGCCATTGGATAGGGCTAGTCATTTTTTTCATTGCCTGGATTGGTCTGATTGTAGCGGCAGTTGTGCTGAAAAAATGGGAAGTGCTGTGGCCGACTCCGATGCATTACGTTGCCTCGCTTGTCGTGTTTGTTTTGGGGGTGGATTTGCTTGTTTTTGGCCATCTGCCCAGTGCTGCCAATACACGTCTTTATGTTGACATCATCTTGCAAGTGCTGTTTTTTGGCCTCATGCTTGCGCTCATTGCCCGCCATCAAGGTGAGCGACGCTGGTGGCGTTGGTCATACCCGGCACTGCTGTTTTGCGCCCAAACCATTAGATTCTCAATGGTTGCTTTTGCTGCCGGCTGGCCGAGACATTGGGTTAGTGTGGTTTACGAATTGCACGTCATGTTGTGTTATGTTTTTGCTGTGGCGCTACCTATTCTCTGGCTTTGGTTCAAACATCGGAACATGCATAAAAACACATCGCAGGCGGCTAACTGCCTCCTCACACGCGCCTGTAGCTCAGCCGGATAGAGCGTCCGCCTCCTAAGCGGAAGGCCAGGGGTTCGACTCCCTTCAGGCGCGCCACCACCTGCGGTGGAACTTGGTCGCTTCGCTGTGCATTGCGCCAGCCTGCGCGAGAGGCTCCTCGCTACGTCCTATGCCGGTTTCGTGTATAGGGCATCTTTTTTTGCAATTTTCCTTGACATTCCCGTCCAAATGCCGTATAATATGATGGAAAGGAAGCGTATCGAAGTGGTCATAACGAGCCGCACTCGAAATGCGGTTGCCCGCAAGGGCACGAGAGTTCGAATCTCTCCGCTTCCGCCACGCCTGCGGCGAGCACCCTCGCGCGCAGGCTTTTCATTTTATCTAACGATGCGACCCGCGACTGGGTGGCATCTTTTTTTATGCAATTGTTGCAATTCCGGCGGCGTGTGCGCTGCGCATAGATCGTTTCCTTTGTGAAAATTAACAAATTTTTCGCGAATCGTTGATAAACTATTGACAGAAGGTGTGCGCTTGTGTTATACTGGCTCTAATTCTAAGTTGATGAAGGAGAATGAACGATGAAGAAAACATTGCGTCGCTCGCTCAGTGTGCTGTTGGCCATCGCCATGCTGGCAAGTATGCTGGCCATTGGTGCTACGGCCAGCCCAACGGCGATCACACCCAACACGGCAGATGTAATCACCGCGCTTGCGCCGCCGTCGGTGGCCTTGCAGGTGCCCGAAACCCTGTGGCTGCAACCAAACATGACTAACGTTGCAACCATGGCCGGGCGGCAAACTGCTGTACGCGAGTGGACCAACTCCAACTTTGGGGCCGGTGCTTATGACGGCAGCGTTGCCCACACCGAGGCCTTTGCCCGCGTGCGTTTTCAAACCACAGCTCCTGACCGTGTCACCAACATCACCATCAACACGCAGATGTACAATCTTGGTGGGCGCAGTGGCGGCACCGGCGGCCTAGCGGGTTTCACGCAAACATACACCAACCGTGTGAACAACCCCACGCACCTTGATCGCGAGTTCCGTCTTACCGGCGGGCACATCACTGCTCCCGGTCTATATAGCCGCAGCTACGACCTGCTGCGCTGGACGGTTTCGTTTTACTTAGACGGCGTGTCTGGGCACACCATTCAGGCTTACTCCGTTGTGTGGGGTCAGTCGTTGATGGCTGGCGGCGCCAGCGTTGGCGGATGGAATGGTGCCAACCGTTCGCGCACCACATTTGCGGCTATCGGGCTGCACACAACGGCCTCCGGTCACCCAGGTGCAGAGGCCGGCTTCACTGGCGCGGCGGCGGGGCAACACCTTGTGCCGCACCGTCACACCAATCATTTGCCTTTTGATTGGCTGCGCGGTATCCCCAGTGACTCAGGAATAGCTTATACACAGGGACAATTTACGCATCCAGTAACCGGTGTGACAAGCACTGTTGCTTCTGGCACGTCGGGTGGGCCATTTTTGGCTGGCGCGCATCTTTATCCTGATCTTGGCGGCCGGCTTTACGGCAACATCGGCGACAAGAACAACTCAGGTCAAATCGTTGCAGGTAATCTTAATACCCATTGGGGCAGCATTACGGTCAACACGCGCTTTCAAGCGCCAGCAGCCGTGGGGCTTAGCTCACGCGGCGAACGTTTTACACCCGTAGGCAATTTAGCCAACGCACAAGCGGCGCACGCCATCCCCGATTTGGTCATTGGCTTCATGCAGTCGCGCGTGCATGGCGGTGACGCACGTGTCATTCTTGCGCATACAGATGGCGACGCTCCCGCTCTTGCAAATCGCTATGCTTACTTTGGCGCGGCGGCCACCAACTCACAATCGGCGCATTTCCGCTGGGGAGCAAGCAATGACAACAACCAAGCTCCCAACTCTGTGGCACTAACACCCGGTGCCAGCAATAATACTACACATCATCTTTCGGTCAATGCAACCCGCAACAACTTCCAATTTGCAGGCTGGTCGCGTGGGTTGAATGTGAACACATTGTCTCGCATGGCGGGTCACTTCACCATCAACTGGCGCGACACCGCTGCCTATCGTCAAGCAAGCTCTTCCTATTGGTGGAATTACTGGCAATCAATCGACAATTTTGTGCGCCCGGCTTATAATAACGACAACTACGGCCGCCTGCGCAACAATACCCTGCGCCTTGGTGTGCCACACACCAACTTCGCCGGCTGGAGTGTAGAATTCGGCGGCGCCGCACGCCGCACTGCACGCAATTACCGCAGCTTGGTGGGCAGCGTACGCGTGGAGCATGTGTATCATCCCACCGGGGCGTTGCTCAACGACCACGTGCAATACGCCGATGGCCCCGGTGCGGGCTATGCTTGGACGCGCCTTGACAATCTGCGCACCGGCGACCGCGTGCGGGTGAATCCCCTAGAAATTCCCGGCATGCGCCTACACGCCATGGTCATCCGCAGTTATCCCGGCGATGCTTGGCTGCAAACCGTCTATGCGGACGCAGACGGCAACCTACCTATTGACTATTGGCAAACCCACATTACCGCAGGCCGCATGGTGCGTTTTCATTATGTACAAGTGCCCGTGCGCATCACGCTTAACCCCCAAAGCGGCACAGTCACGCCAACGTTTGTAGACCGTGTGCAGGGTGCAGACCATGACTTGCCTACGCCTACCCGCACCGGCTTTGGCTTCCAAGGTTGGTGGACGACCCCGGCAACCGGCGGCGAGCAAAGGCTCAACACCACGCCCGTCACTAACATGACCAACCACACGCTATATGCACGCTGGTTGGGTAACCTGTACAACTTGAACTTCAACGCAGGCGGCGGTAGTGTTACTCCCGCTGATCGCCCCAGCCGCTTTGGCGACGAATTCGGCACACTGCCCGCCCCCACGCCGCCCTATGGCCACAGCTTTGGCAACTGGCGCATTGGCAGCACAACGGGTGAGGTCGCCGCAGCCACAACCGTGCACGACGTTGACGGCGACATCACGCTATTTGCGCATTACACAGCCAATGTGCACAGGCTCTACACCAACCTTGATTACGGCACGCACGCCAACGTGTTTGTGCGCGAAGTGACGTTTGGGCAGGTCTTTGGCGCGCTGGGCACACCCACCCGCGTGGGCTACACCTTTAGCGACTGGCGCACCAGCGGTGGCGCGCTGATTACCGAAACCGATACCCTTGCTGTGAATAGCAATGTTACCCTCTATGCACGCTGGGTGCCGCGCACCGACACCGAGTGGCGCATGCATGTGTATACGCAAAACGTCAACGGCACATTCACCCGCACGCAAGATGCACTGCGCACCGGCACCACCGGCGCGGCAATCACCCCGGCGGGTCATTACACTGTGCCCGATGCAGCTCGCTATGTATTCGATAACACACACACCGACAATGTCGTCACCGGCAACATTGCCGCCAACGGCAGCAGCGTGCTGCGCGTGCACTATGCCCGCCGCACCTTCCCGCTCACGCTTGATTTAGCAGGTGGCACGGGTCTCACCGCACCCGCGAACGAATTGCGATGGGGCTATGTGCATGACTTGGGCGCAGAACCCACGCGTTACGGTCACACCTTCACCGGCTGGAATATAACCCCCACCGACGCAAGTGCCACCATGACCACCATCACCATGGGCACGGCAGCCACTCACGCCATCGCACAGTGGCAAGCTAACACCCACCGCCTGATGACCCACCTCAACGATGGCGAACATGACTACGTGGACGCAGGTGCCATCACCTTTGGGCAAGCCGTGGGCAGTGTAATGCCCGCCGACCCATCGCGTGCAGGCTGGGACTTCGTGGAATGGCGCACTGACGATGGCTATGTGGTGGACGACGCTTTTGTGCTCGCCCACAATGGCAACCTAGAAATCTACGCCATTTGGGTGCCGCGTACCGACACCAACTGGGCAATTCATGTTTATCGCCAAGATGCCAGCGGCAACTTCACGTTGCAAAACGTGAGCGACCGCATCGGCGAAACCGCCAGTGCAGTGTCAGCCGCGGGCAATTATGTTTCGCCCAACGCAGACTGGTATGTGCTGGACCCAGACCATGCCAACCATGCCCCCAGCGGCTTCATCGCAGGTGACGGCAGCACTGTGCTGCGTGTGCACTATGCCCGCCGCACGTTCACGCTCACTATCGACCTCGCAGGCGGCACTGGCGTTGATGTGCTCAGCGTCACCCAAGCATGGGGCACGCAATATGTCATTCCGCAAACGCCAACCCGCGTTGGCTTCACCTTCAGCCACTGGACAGTGACCGGCGAAAATGCTTCACTCAGCGGCACCAACACCGTGGTGATGGGCACGGCGGCCACCACCGCCACCGCCGTGTGGACGCCGCGCAGCTTTACCGTTGCTTTTGATGCAAACAGCGGCTTGCCCGCCATGCAAAACACCACCGTAACTTTCGGCGGCAATATGGTGCTGCCCGCGCAGCCCTTGCGCACGGGCTACACCTTTGCGGGCTGGCACACCGTGAGCACAGCAACTGGCGGTGACGAAATCACCACCGCAACGCCGGTGAATGCCACCACCATCGACGCGGCGATTCTGCCGCCAGCTGCGGCCAACACTTTCTATGCCCGCTGGACGCCCAACACGAACACCGCTTGGGCCGTGCGTATTTACACGCAAAACGCCGACGGCAGCTTCAGCTATGCAGGCACTGCGCCGCAAACCGGCACCACCGGCGCAGCCATTGCCATCGCCGATGCAACCTATACCTCGCCCAATGCCGCGCGCTATGCATTTGACGATGATCATGCGCTCAATGTGCTCAGCGGTAATATTGCAGCAGATGGCTCCACTGTGTTGCGCGTGCACTATGTGCGCAACACGGTCACCCTCACCGTAGACATGGCAGGCGGCACCGGCGTTGGTTCGCCGAGCGACGCCATGCGCTGGGGCAGCCAATATACCCTCACCGGCACGCCGCAACGCTATGGCTTCACCTTTGACCGCTGGGAAATCACCACCGGCCAAACAGAGGGTGCCATTGTGGTGGGCAACGTAGTGACAGTCGGGCGCATCAACACCGTTGTTACCGCCCGCTGGACAGCAAACCTGCACCGCCTGTACACCAATGTCAACCACGGTGATGCTACAGATGCGTTCCTGCGTTCCGTTGCGTTTGGGCAAGCGTATGACGTGCTGCCCGCGCTCACCCGCGCAGGCTATATCTTTGACGGTTGGTTCACCGCATCGGTTGGCGGCGATGAAGTTACCGTTGCCACCACGCTGACGGTTAACGGCAACGTCACCGTTTACGCGCAGTGGACTGCCCGCGACGATACCCCATGGAACTTACGCATTTACACCCAAAATGCTGACGGCAGCTTTAGCCACGCAGGCACGGTGCCGCAAACCGGCACCACCGGCGCAGCCGTGGCCGTGGCCGACGCAACCTATACCTCGCCCGACGCAGCGCTGTTTGCCTTTGATGATGACCACGCCGGCAACGTGCTCAGCGGCAACATTGCGGCCAACGGCAGCACTGTGCTGGCTGTGTACTATGCACGCAACACCTTCACACTCACCGTTGATTTAGATGGCGGCACCGGCGTTGTTTCCCCAAGCGACCCACTGCGCTGGGGGCAGATTCACGCCTTGGCTGGCACACCCACCAAAACTGGCTACACGTTCAGCGGCTGGCAAATCACCGTTGGTCAAAATGACGGCGCAAGCGTGGTGGGCAGCACCGTCACCATGGGCGCTGTTGACACCACAGTCACCGCCAACTGGATACCCAACCAGTTCCGCCTATACACCAGCCTCAACTACAGCACGCACCTGCCGGCGTTCCTGCGCACGGTGACCTTTGGGCAAGTTTTTGGTGCACTGCCCACGGTCACTCGCCTAGGCTATGTGTTCGACACATGGCACAACGCAGGTGGCGATGTGGTGGACGCAACCACCATCTGGGACGCCGCAGCTGACCAAACTCTCTATGCTCAATGGAACCCCGACACCTTCATTCTGGTGTTCGATCCCACCGGCGGCACCATTGTGGGCGCAACCCAGTTCGACGTGCTGCTGGGCGATGATGTACCCGAACCCAACCTGCAATTGCGCACGGACTTTGTTTTTGGTGGTTGGTTCACCGCGCCCAACGGCGACGGCGTTTTGGTCACGCCCGGTGAGCCGCTTACCCTTACCATGCTCAGTGAGCTTAGCCAGCAAAACCCGGCAATACCCACCACGCTTTATGCGCTGTGGTTATACGAAGGCCAGTATATCGTACAATTCGTGCTCGGCGGCGGCAACATCGCTGGCAGCACCGCAGACGTGACCGAACAGGTATATATTGATGATACCTTGCCCGTGCCCACTGGGGTGTTGCGCACCGGCCACAGCCTGCAAGGCTGGAATACCCAAGAAGACGGCCTAGGCGACTGGGTCACCGCTTCCACCGAGGTTACAGCAACACTGCTCAGTGAAGCCACGCTTGAGGACCCCGCCGTGCCCACGCAGTTCTTTGCCATTTGGCAAGCCAACGAATACCGCGTGCAGTTTGAGCTGAGCGATGGCAGCTATGAAGCGTTCACTGTCACCTTTGGCGAAACCTTCACCTTGCCCGCAGCGCTCAGCCGCGTCGGTTATGACTTCACTGGCTGGTTTACCGCGGCCGAAGGCGGCACGCAAATCACGGCCACCACCATTGTGGACCACATCAACATTGACCCCGCCATTGTCTACCCCGGCATTGCGGCGACTTTCATGGCGCGCTTCACCCCGCGCAACGACACCGCGTGGACCGTGCATGTGATACTGGAGAATGCTGATGGCACCTTTGCCGACCCGATAGTGACCAACTTCATTGGCGGCACAACCGGCGTATTGGTTGAGGCATTTCCCAGCTTCTTCGATGACGCAAACTACGTGTTTGATGCTGACTATGCAGGCAATGTGCTCAGCAGCAACATCGCCGCAGACGGCTCCACGGTGCTTGTGCTGCGCTACCTGCGCCGCACCTTTACCCTCACCGTTGACCTTGATGGCGGCACAGGCGTTGTTGGCCCAACTGAAACCCTGCGCTGGGGCGAGCAATTCGACCTAGGCGGCAGCCCAACCCGCACCGGTTTCGAGTTCGCAGGCTGGCAAATCAACGGCGCAGGCACAACCCTTGCTGGCAATGTCGTCACCATGGGCACCGCAAACGCCACACTCACCGCCCAATGGACTGAAACACCATTCCGCATTGAATTGGTTGCCGACGGCGCAACCTACGGCACGCATGGTTATGTGACGCTCGGCACAACCGTTGGCGAACTACCCGCACCTGCGAATATCGGCCCGAACTGGCACTTCGTTGGCTGGTCGCAAGATGGCATTTCCATGCTGCAACCTACCAGCGTGCTGCAAAACACAGATCCTTTTGTGGCGCAGTTTGTGCGCATTTATACCGTGTTGTTTGATGCCACCGGCGGCAGCATCACCGGTGAGGGCACGCCCACAACCACCCGCAGCGCAACGTATACCCACAACTTTGCTGTGCCCGCAGCCACTCGCGCAAACCACGTCTTCCTGCATTGGTACGTAAACCTAGGCGGCAATAGCATCATTGTCTCTAACGCCACCGAGGTTTGGGCGCTCAACAGCGCGCCGCGCAATCCTGCAGCCATCTCCGCTGCGGCCATGCCGTTTGCCGATGGCGCCGATGGCAGCTACCTCACCGTTTTCGCTGCGTGGGAAGAAGTAGACGGCAACGATGGCATCAATTGGGGGCGCATACTGACCATTGTGCTGGGCATTATGTTCGGCATTGCTGTGCCGCTGCTGATGTTCGCAGGCGGCAGGCTGGCAGGCACCTTGTTCTGCTGGTACCTAGAAAACTGCGCCTAATTCATCGCTAATACTTTCCTGTGTCCTATGCCGATTTGGTGCATAGGACACTTTTTTGTTATCCCGCAAAAAAACGCTTGACATTTGTGCCCATTTGTTGTATAGTATAACGTGAAAACTGCTACGAGGGGGCGTGCGTGTGTATTGCAAAAACTGCGACCGGCTCATCGATCACAACGAGCGCATTTGCCACCACTGCAACCAGTCCTCGCGCCGCCGTGTGCAGGCAACGCAGCGCAGCTCTGCCACACCCGCACAGGCGGGCGTGTTTGCGGTTATCCTAGGCCTTGTTGCGGTGGGTATCGCAGTGGTTGCGGCAGTTGCCATCACGCATTCCCCACAGCCGCGTGTGATATACTCGCCTGCTGAGCGGTGGGTGGTTGATGAGTGGCACGAAATGACCACTGTGCCGTGGTTGCCAGAGTACGAAACCGTGACACTTGCTCAGCTGCGCGAAAACCCGGACTGGTTCGAGGGCATGCATGTGCGTGTGATGGGCGTGGTGGTTGAGCTGGAAACTCGCGTTAACTTCAATGGTTCTACCATTCCCACGGGCAATGCAGTTATCGAAGATGATGAACTGCAACTGTTCGCACACGGCGACTTTTGGATATTCAACCCGAATATTTCCCTCTGGTTTTACGGCGTATTTTCTGATGCTTCAATCATCGTACATAATGTTGTGCCTGTAGACTAACATAGAATACCTAGCGTCTAACGTCTAGCAATGGAAGGTTGTAGATAATTGGAAAAAGATATCATCATTGACTTGCGCAACATTAACATTGCGCTGGGCGGCCAGCCCATTCTTCAAGATTTAAGCCTGTATATTCGCAACAAGGAGTTCATCACGCTGCTGGGACCCAGCGGCTGTGGTAAAACAACGACCTTGCGGATTATTGCAGGCTTTTTGCAACCCGACGAAGGCCAAGTCATCTTCGACGGCAGCGACTGCGCTGGCGTGCCGCCGCACAAGCGGCAGGTCAACACCATCTTCCAGCGCTATGCTCTGTTCCCGCACCTCAATGTCTACAAAAACGTGGCCTTCGGCCTCAAATTGGCCAAGCTTTCTAAGAAAGAACTGCACGACCGTGTGACCGAAATGCTGGCACTGGTGAACCTCACCGGCTTCGAAAAACGCACGATATCTTCGCTTTCCGGCGGCCAACAGCAACGGGTAGCCATTGCCCGTGCGCTTGCAGTGCGGCCGCGCGTGCTGCTGCTGGACGAGCCCCTCGGCGCGCTGGACCTCAAGCTGCGCAAAGACATGCAGGTGGAGCTGAAAAACATTCAGCAGCAGCTGGGTGTTACTTTCGTTTATGTCACGCACGACCAAGAAGAAGCGCTTTCGATGAGCGACACCATTGTGGTGATGGACGAGGGTGTGATTCAGCAAATCGGCACGCCAAAGGATATTTACGACGAGCCCAAGAACGCCTTTGTGGCGGACTTCATTGGCGAAAGCAATATTATCGACGGCATTATGCTGGCAGACTTGAAGGTGAAATTCGCAGGCATGACTTTCACCTGCGTGGACAAAGGCTTTGCCAAAAACGAAAAGGTTGACGTGGTCATTCGCCCCGAGGACGTGGACATTGTGCCTGCGGCCCGCGGCGTGTTGCCCGGCACTATCACCAGCGCAACGTTCAAGGGCGTGCATTATGAATACATTGTGGATGTGCAGGGCTTTAAGTGGATGATTCAAAGCACAGATGCCTATGCCGTGGACGACGTGATTGGCATCATGATTGACCCGCAAGAAATGCACGTGATGAAGAAATCGAAGTACTCCGACCTCATTGGCGACTACTCCAGCTTTTCAGACGAGTTTGACGAGCTGAGTAATCCGGAGGAGGATGACGATGAATAAGCGCAAACTCCCCATTGGCGCTGCCTTGCTCAACGCGCCATTCACGCTGTGGATTGCGATTTTCGTGTTGGCGCCGCTGGTGCTGGTGGCTTATTTTGCGTTTACCGGTAATGACGGCCGTTTCAGCTTGGAATGGTTCGAGTATATCTTCCACCCTGCCCGGCGCGAAACCTATCTGCGCATGTTCGGCGACTCGCTGTTGTATGGCGCAACGGCCACGGCCATCAGTTTGCTGCTGGCCTTCCCGCTTGCGCATTTCATGGCGCAAAGCAAGCCGTCGGTGCAGCGCGTGCTTATGCTATTGATCATGGTGCCTATGTGGATGAATTTTTTGATTGCGACAATCGCGTGGCAGTCTATTTTGGAGTACAACAGCGGGCTAATTAACAACCTGCTTGCGGCCATTGGTCTGCCACGGCTGAGGATGATCAACACGCCTGGCGCGGCGATACTGGGCATGGTGTATAACTTTGTGCCCTTCATGATTTTGCCCATCTACACCGTGATGGCGCGCCTGAATGTGCAGCTGGTTGAGGCCGCACAAGACTTGGGTGCCAGCCGCTGGCAAGTGTTGCGGCGGGTGATTGTGCCGCTGAGCATGCCCGGCGTGATGAGTGGCATTGTTATGGTGTTTGTGCCATCGGTCAGCGTGTTTTTCATCAATGACCGCTTGGGTGGTGTGCGCTTGATTGGCGATGTGATTAACCAACGTGTGCTTAACGAAACGAATCTTGGTGCGGCATTTTCGCTGATTCTAATGCTGATGATTTTGGTGTGTATGCTGGTGCTTAACCGCATGGGTGACCGCGAGAAAGGGGCCTTTGTAACATGACCCCCCACCGTCATGCCGCAAGCGGCACGCCACCTCCCCCAAGGGGGAGGCTATAAGGAGTGATGAATTATGAAAAGACGAAATGGCTTCTTGTCTACTGTGTACGCAGGCTTGATATTCCTGTTTTTATATCTGCCGGTTGCGGTGATTGTGGTGTTTTCGTTCAATAGTGGGCGCACCACTACAAACTTCGAAAGCTTCAGTTTTTACTGGTATGTGCGCTTGTTTACCACCAACTTTGAGGCACAGGCCGCGCTGCGCAACACGCTGATTCTCGCGCTTTCTACGGCGGTAATTACCGTGTTGCTGGGCACTTTGGCGGCGGTGGGCATTGACCGCCTGCGCCGCAAATTCACCGAACGCATTGCCCTAAGCGCCAACAATATTCCGCTGATGAGCCCGGAAATCGTCATGGGCATTTCAATGATGATGCTGTTCATCTTCGGCGGTGCGCTGTTTAACCAGCAGTTTGTGCTGGGCTTTGGCACGGTGCTGCTGGCGCACATCACCATGTGTTTGCCGTATGTGATTCTTTCGGTGCTACCCAAGTTGCGGCAGACAGATCCCCACTTGGCCGAGGCCGCGCAAGACTTAGGTTGCTCGCAGGTGATGGCGTTTTTTCGCGTCACGCTGCCGAGCATCACAACAGGCATTGCCAGTGCTTTTCTCATCACCTTCACACTTTCGTTGGACAATTTCGTCATCAGCCGCTTCACGGCCGGGCCCTTCACTACACTGCCGCTGCATATCTTCGGGCAAATTCGCATGCTGGTGCGACCAGATATGTATGCCCTAACCACGCTGATTTTCGTGATGATGTTCTTGCTGCTGCTAGGTAGCAATTTATTGCAAGCACGCGCTGCGAAGCGCCAAAATAAACACACATAAAGGAGAATCCACATGAAAAAACGCATTCTTGCCCTAGTGCTGGGCGCGGTGATGCTCGCCAGCATAGCCGTTGCCTTCACTGGCTGTGGCACAACAGCCAACGATGGCGGTCTTAGCCGCATTCAAGACCAGCTGCTGGGCGAATACACCCGCGACTTGGCTGGCACTACTCTCAACGTGGTCAACTGGGGCGAATTCATCGCCACCGGGCCTGAGCTTCACATTGTGCGCGCGTTTGAAACGCTCACCGGCATCAACGTCAACTACTCCACCTTCAACACCAACGACGAATTGCACACCCGCTTGACCGCCGGCGGCGAAAGCTTTGATCTGGCTTTCCCCAGCGACTACATGATTCAACGCCTGATTAACGAGGGCAACCTCAACCGCATCAATTTTGATAACATCCCCAACTTGGAGTTCATCCAGCGCGACGTGCATGGCTTGGATATGCTCGACCTGTGGTTTGATCCCGGCGGGCTGTATAGCGTGCCTTACGTGTGGGGCATGACAGGGCTGATCTACAATTACAACCTTGTGTACGAACCGCCCACCAGCTGGACTGCGCTGTGGGAGGAACGCTATGCCGGGCAAATTCTGATGTTTGAATCCTCGCGAGACTCTTTTGCGGTAGCCAAGTTTATTCTTGGGCTGGACGTGAACAGCGAAAACGAAGAAGATTGGCACGCTGCCGCCGAGCTGCTACGTGAGCAAGCCCCCCTTGTGCGCCAGTACGTTGGCGACGAAATTTACGGCATCATGATTGGCGGCGACGCTGCGTTGGGTCCGTACTATGTGGGCTGCTTCCTGCTCATGCGCACGCTGACAGACGAAGACTTGCGCTTTGTGTTCCCCGAAGAAGGCGTGAACTTTTTCGTAGATAGTATGATTATCCCAGCCACATCGCAAAACCAGCGCGGTGCCGAAATGTTCATTAACTTTTTGCTGGAACCCGCCGTGGCTCGCCTAAACGCCGAGGCCGTGTTCTATGCCTTCCCGCACACCGAAGTGGTGGACTACGAAGGCTTCAGCCGCCGCGGCGACCCCATCTTGTTCCCCACGAATTTGCCGCCTTATCAACGCTTTGTTGACCAACCCCGCGAGTTCATCTCCCTGCGCTACAGCCTGTGGGATGAAATCCGCAACATTCGCTAGGTTTTTATGGGACGATTATTACTAATAGCAAAACCCCACTCTCTGTTTCGCAGAGGGTGGGGTTCTATAAAGCTTAGCGTTTAGATAAGTTGTGTGGTTTCGCGGGCGATAAGTAGCTCTTCGTTGGTGGGAATGACCCATACTGCCACGCGAGAATCGTCGGTGCTGATGCGCAGCTGGCCATCGCGCACACGTACGGCGTTCACATCAGCGTTGATATTTACGCCGAGATAAGTTAGCCCTTCGCAGATGGCCTGGCGGGTGTCCCAGTTGTTTTCGCCAATGCCGCCGGTGAACACAATGGCATCCACACCGTTGAGTGCGGCAGCATAGGCACCAACAAACTTGCGGATTTGATAACGTAGCATCTCGCGGGAAAGCCGGGC
>Ga0123352_10001450_pt1 | contig 31499 bp, 18 predicted proteins | sample TergutLab28metaG_FD_89700 | JGI IMG/M metagenome (GOLD analysis project Ga0123352, IMG submission 89700) | Labiotermes labralis P1 segment gut microbial communities from Petit-Saut dam, French Guiana - Lab288 P1 | ecosystem: Host-associated > Arthropoda: Insects > Digestive system > Gut ...
CCGGTTTTGTTTTCTTGGGTTTTTGTGGGAATTTAAAAGTTTTTGTTCTTCCCTTCTTCACATTTTTATCCCCCCCCCCCCCCCTGTAGTTCTGTGACGACTTCCTGTTTTATAAATAAAGAAAGTAAACTCAAACGAAATGAATCGAGGTAATCAAGTTATTTGCACTCCTAACAAGTCACGCGACGTACCTCCCACTGTCCAACCGCCTGTGCACATGCGGAAGCCTGTACATACGACGTGATATGGCAATTGCACAGATACGCTGTCGGTGGTGACTCAAAACTTTTCATCTCCTCAGTGTATTAAACAGTGACGTAAAAACACATTTGGAGCAGCAGGAAAAGACCTGAATTCTGCGAACAAAAACTGAATATTTCGCCGCGAACCGTTGTATGACATTATGTATGAATTTATACAACGGAACATAGTCCGTGTTCATTGTCCGTTGATTTTTAGAACACGCGCCGAAACAGAACTCCATTGCTCACTGTAATTTGTGATATGCGTACTACATTGCCCAGTGTGTGTTGCCTGTAACTTCCCAATGGATCGGATACGCAAGGACGCTTCTTCACGTTTCATTCTCACATGCACCCTGTTAATTATATTCGGAAATTCTGTACGTCTTTTGCAACCTCTACTCGTCAGTCGGTTTAGCAGCCTCTTCATGACCGTGTCTAAATCATTTAATCAGGATTGGCATTGTGAGTGAAATACGAGCTGAAGTAATATATGTAATTTATCAGCGTGAATTAATGACTGAGGACTCAATTTCTAATTTCCCTCCCCCCCCCCCGACGAATGTTCAAGTAAAGCTCATGTATGAATGAGGACGCGTAAAACGTGCGAAGGTAATGCCAGTTTGACTGTAGATATGCATAACTGGGAAATCTGAACACTTATTACAATATGCAAAAACTAAAGATCAGTGTTCGTGACGTATTTGAAAAAGCTTTGACGAATGTTGTCGGCTTTCACTGTGCTGCTGGGGCACTAATATGGATTCCGAACGAAACTGCATGTTTGTTTACATTGCGTTACCTCTGCGATATTAATACAGCTCTTCAAACGTATTTTATAAACAAAATACGTTTGTAGAGTGTTTCGCTGTAACAAATAGTAACATACTGTTAACTGCTTATCACGCATATATTAATGGGTATTGCCGTTATTGGCTTTATCTCATTCCGTACGGATATTCTTACTATAAGGATGTGCCGGTTGATGGTTGCTTCGCAGATACAGGATTTTATGACTCCCCTACCAACAAAACGGAAGCAGCAGGTTTCTTTTAAAAGTCATTACGTGTCTGCAAAACTATGCGGCTCAACTTCCGCGAACACCCCCACAGGAAGGATATTAATTTTTCTGCGATGATAAGCTGATCGTATCGCCGTCGTATCTTTAGTTGCGCCCAGTTTGAGATTCCCCGAATTGGAGGATTCAGGTCTTGTGGGATTTGACGGATTCTCGCTAGGCTAGTGTTTTCCCATGCTTCTTAAGAACTTGAAGCACGGGTAGAACAATAACCCAGCGACACAGCATGACGTCCAGCAGTACTCCCTCAACAGAGTCGCCGCGGAAACCAGCAACGTCGCATTTTTCATATTCGGAAATTAAAATTCGCATGTCATGTATTCATATAAGAAAACTGAAATTGAAAAATTATTATGCGATTCGAAAACAGAAAAGCCTCATTTTCCAAATGTAAAAAAATGTAAAGCAGTCCCATTACAGGCCTGGACAGGCCCAGAGGGTTCCAGGAAGTTAAGGCTCTCAGACTTCGTGACAACGGCACAGGATGGTGATAAGTTGTCAGCCTTACGCACCGGCCGCCTTTACCCCCAGGAAATACTCCTGGTATTCATTTCTTTTAGAGGCTGAGTTGACCCCAGGGCCATAGTGCGATCGGAAGGATTTTATGTCAATGACAAACCCACTGACAGCAGCTGGGATCGAGCCAGCGACCTTTCTATATGTAGCACAGCACCTTAACTACTGTGCTTCCGCGGTCCCCTTTTCCAAATATAGTGACTCTGTTATTTATAGTATTGCAAAAATTCAGAAATGTTTTGACAAATTATTCACGGTTAGAAAAAAGCTCAAATAATTTTAATGGCGTATTTGTTTGTTTTTGGCGCGACAACCCCCCAGTGGGTCAGGGCCTCCTCATTCACGAGGCTTCTAGATCACACTCAACGACTCACCACAGTCGGTAGAGGACTGCTTTGGACGAGTGATCAGCCCAACGCAGACCTGACAACACACGACATTCACAACATACAGACATCCAAGCCCCCCGGTGGGATTCGAAGCCACAATCTCAGCAGGCTAGAGAGTCCGCAGACCTACGCCTTAGATCGCGCGGCCACTGGAACTGCCATTTATGACTATAATAATCTAAAAATATTTAAATTGTCATTTTAGGTCCGTTCACATAATTGCGAGAAGCGAATATTAACTTCGTCGTGTCTGTCCGCTTGGACAGTAGGGCCAATACTGGATGAATTTTAATGAAATTTGATATTTGAGGATTTTTTAAAAGCTGTGGAGCAAATTTTGAGTTTCATTGAAATCCGAAAATAACGGCTATTTTACATGAAGACCTATGTACATTATATGTCTGAATTCCTATTGGAATTGGAAGTGTTCCAGACAGAAGTTGTAGAGAAAGTCAAAACATACGTTATGTTGGATAACTTTTTTTTTTTTTCGAAAATCGTACCATTGTGAGACAATGAGGGAAAATGTGATAGAGCCGGACAGGGCACAGACAACAGTTTAATACGGCGCATGGACTTTATATGCTGGATATCCAAGGCTACACACACACATTTAGAGTATATAGTACTTATTGCTTTTTCACGGAAACAGTGGTTAGGCGAACGCGCTTTAGCCTTCCATTATACGTACATTGCCTGGTTTGTTATATTATAATTTTCCTGTAGAACAACTTCTCGTAACCTCAGAGTTCCGCGGCACATCATTTGTAGCCCAGGTGGCGAAGTGCGTTTCAGGACTTTAAAGTTGGAATATGGTGTGCTGTCAGTGCGACAAGAATAATCTGACCCATCTTGCTTTCGGAGACAATATATTCAGAAGGGTACATTGCGTATATGTTCGCACATTTTTTTGAAAATTTAAGTGGGGTGGAGATGGTATATGAGCTTTCCCAGCAAAACGGTGTAGCGACCCTTATGAGTGAATAAACTAGTGGCGACTGTTCACGTTATGTTTGGGGACCGAATAACTAGTTTGTCCTTTTGCCTGCTTGTTCCATCGATCTGACGCCATGTGACTTATCTGTGGGGGTGTTTGAAAGACGTTTATGAAAACAGTGAACACACAGAGGACGTTCGTAAGTAATAATCGGGTGCGCAGGATCAGCAGTTTCTAGACGAAAAATTCGAACAATTTATGATATGCTCAGCGGGTGTGAATCATGTCTGGAGTGCTGAAAGAGGGTATTTCCAGCAACTGCGTTGAGATGCTGTTATAGTGTACAGGTAATTAACGTAGAAACCATGAATGGGTTCCGCGTTCATTTGTACACGTTTGAGTAAGAAATATTCGGAAGTGCCAACATTTTAATTTTGTGCACGTTGCTGTTTTATCGTCGGAATATGTGTGCGTGTGAAACTTGCTCGTATGTCTAATTCCATTAAATATCTGGGCACGGTACTGTGTGTTGCTACGCCATATTTGGTTCACATTTCCCGAAGAAAGCTGATGCATAGTTGTATGCATTACGTTACAAACAAATGGCAGAACAGCTTAACAGCTGCATTCTTATGTCGGCCAGGAGGTCTGTGTGAACTCAGGATCTCGCCATTACAAAGTTCTGTTAAAATAGAAATAGGTTCTGTAGAGTAGACCGCCCATCAGGCAACAGGAGTTGTGTATACGTCACCGCACTGGTATAAATTTAGGGCTGTGTTGATGACACTAAGCAGAATACTGGGAAGGAAGATTTATATAGCCACGATATTTGTGCTGGACACAGTCGTTCATCACGAATTCTTCAACGCGAAAGGTCTTAAATATTTACGAAAACCCTGGAAAAATATATATTCCTAAGATAAAAAATCTGTCTATAGTTTCATAATACAGGATGCCCATATACGTGTATGCTGCTTGAGGCAGTGTTACAGGAACCCCTACAAAAAATCAGTTCCCTTAATGATAGTGAGTCTTACAGGAAAATAATGACGAATATCAGAATTTTGATTTTGGCCTGAAGGCTATTCTATGCAACAGGAAATTGAAACATGGTTCTTCACACACCTTTGCGAGAACTGAGCGGGTTGGCACAGACGTAATGCGTCTGATTTGTATTTCAGATGTTTCCGGTTCGAAATTCGATCGGGAACTGGTCGTCCTGACAGGTCTTCCCATTTCTTGTTAACCCCTCCAGGTGAATATCTTAATTAATCCATTGACGCTTCCTCCCCACCTTTCTGATTCATTGTCATTTCCCTGCTGCTTCTTATTCGACTTACCTCACTCCAGCAGTGAATTTAACACGTATGTAACATATCCGAGCAGTTTTACCTGCTAAACGTGGGCCTAGCGTTTTAGCAGGTACTTGATACTACTGCCGTGTGTACCGAAGGATTCTGTTTGAATCCAGGTGAAGAAGCGTCCGTCCTGATATTTTTGTAATTTTTCATAGCGCGCTCTCATGACTACAGGGTAAAGCAGAATGTACGTACCTACTGCGATAGGCAGTATATGTGGCAGTACTTTAAGAGAGTGTAATGATCATTGTCCTCTCCAGTCCCCTGTTTGTGTGACAGGTGCTTACGGGGTTGGTTTCTGAATGCACTGTTTGAAATTACCATTCAAGGTAGAATAGCTAGGTATTCGGCCCGCTGTGCGTTATTGAAAATATAAACAACTAGAAATACGGGAAGTGTTGTCCTTGTGCTTAAACACCGGGTTATTAAGACGTATCGAGGCTCCACACATTGTCTGAGGCAAGCCAGACGAAGATCATTGTTTACTTTTATGCTTAGACCATCTTTACATCGGAAAACACCAACATTATAGATTTAAATTTGAGGCATACGTGGCTTCAGAAGCACCTATCTTTGTGGTAAGAAGAGTAATTCTCGGCACCCTAACAGGGATTACAGTCACGGAGGTAGGCTGCTCATGCAGGCTACTAGTATCGTTTTCGTGCGACCTACCATGTGTGGGAAACGTCCGTCGCGAAGACGGATCCCCGGATCCTCCTCATATGGGACCAGTGGCACGAAAGGGTATGGGCTGGATTAAACTGGCGCAGGGCAGGGTGAATGCGGTGATGAACTTGGGTTCCACAAAGATATTTTTTTTTAAAAAAAGGTGAATGATTTTGTTTTTGAAGCTGCCTTTTCCACAGACCAAACTCGCGATTCTTCCATATCCTAAAATACGTGTCCACATTACGAGCATAGGTCTTTTCGTTTATATTCGTTACGTGGATGTTCCACATCGGTTCCTGAATAATTGTTACATATCACATGAACGTTGTGCGTTTAGATATGGCAACGTCGGGGGACGTTGCCTTTGGCCTCTTTTTTTTTCCCCCCTCTCCACCCAAGTTGATCTCATGGTCCCCATCTGCTCGGTCAGTCTCTCTCCCCCACATTCGACGCAAGACCTGAAATACCGCCTGACGTGGTGCTCCCGATACAACCGCCACCACTGTTAGGGGTGATTTGCTGCCCACCTGTCTGAATTACATATATTAAACTGGGGGCAGCCTACGAGATGAGGTCTATGTGAAATTTTTTAGGTCCCTATTCAGCACCTTCCCCCGTTTTCTAAATGACTTGGACATTTCCAGTGCCTACCTGCAGTTGGAACTGGTGCAGTAGCACATGATGTTTGTGCTTAATTCTTAAACCTCAATGAAGCCTTCCCGTTAGAAGGAGAAAATTCCCTCGCTGTAAAGAACGGAAATGTATTGCTTAGACTTGAAAGTCCGAAGTGTGCGTTCTGTTGAGTACGGGACAATTGTCTGGCACGTTTTGATTTTATGTTTTGATCCGTCGGGAAGGAAGCGTAATCGCTGACTACCAGATACACAAAACAATAGCGACGCCATTGTTTCCAGGCTTGATAGGCTGGAGACCGGCAACTTCGAAATTCGAGGTCAGCTGTTACTTTTTGCACCCAGAAAGGCACTTACCTGCTAAGGTTGAGATCACTATACAGTCGTCATTAGAACAGTGGACGCATCTGTATGCCTGTGATAGACTGTAATGTATGTATCGTATACGTTTCTCTCTAAAGCTAGGTTATTCTGGAAGTGTCCAAGAAAGTTTCCTAGAAGTTTTCATGAAAGTGTGGTGCATTCGAGAGTAGCTGTTTACTGACCAGTGGTGAAGTTTCATGCAAAGGACGAACGTCAGACAAAAAGAAAAGCCGTACACAAACCGAAGAGAAAATTATGTTTGTGCTAGATTAAGAATCATGCCTATAAACGCCATTGGTCTTACAGGCTGTAATGTGTGGCCTGTCGCAGAGGCAGCGTCCACGTCACAGAATAATTGTTCGGGGTAGTGTGAGTACGGAGTCTGCTACAGCAAGATCAAGAGTTCACTACTCAAGGTGGTTTCAATAATTATGGTCTTCTTCCACATATTAGCTTGTGTTGTGATGAAGTGGGTCAGCATCAGGCGGGTACTAAGCAGTTAAAACAGTTGTCAGTGGCCCACAGAGTGTTCTCATGCTGTTCATGTAGCCTGTTTATTATTTGAAAGTTGGTGTGTGGTGCCTGGTTAGAAATGTCGAGCCATGCGTCAGTGCTTGTTATTTGCTGGGACTTTGGATGAAAATCAGTAACAGACATAAGTCGTAACAGAAATATGTTCCTTTGTCATTCCGTGCATGTGTATTTTACATCCATTTCAGATTTCCCTCAAATATCCGTTTCTTATTTTTGTTTTAAAACTTCAGTTCCTCCGAGCTAAGTGCCTCGCAAAAACGCGAACAAACAACACCGAATAAGTATTTGCACTGTAGTTCATCCATACACTGTATGTGGCTGTGGGGTAGACTTTCGAGCAGTCTGACTACACGTGACTTTGTAGCTATTTCGGCTGGACTGTTTGATTTTCCCCTCTCCCTCTCTCTCTCTCTCTCTGTCCCTCTCTCCCTCCGCTGATTTCTTACAACGTAACTGGCATTAAATATTTTCGTGTCATCGAAGTTTGTTTCTTAAAATTCCAGAGCAGTGAGCAGTTTTTGCCTGATCATGAGATTGAATCAGTGCATTCGAGTGCTTCGAGTGTGAACACGTGACGTGGGAAGACATTACCGGAGTGGTTCGTCTAATAAACCAAAGCAGTATTTTTCTGACGCGTTCTCCCCCTTACCGGCCATCAAACAAGTCACGAATGCTCGGTCGTGTTTGCTATGCGCATCACGTATGTAATTTCTTTTTCAGTTTTATAGGTTTTTTTTAATGTCTTGTGTACTCTTGATCCCAGCCCGACCCAATCTCTCTTCTCTTTTCAAAGTGTCTTTAATGTTATGTGAAATATTATCCCTTCATATTTTCATCGGTGCGTTTGTGTGTGTATGTGTAAACGGACATGTGCGCCCAACCAGACTTGGCTTATCTGGCTAGTGACCGCCCATAAGCATCCTTCGGTGATTCCCAGTTACCAGATGAGAGCGAAAGGAGGAGGTATATTTAGACATCAGTAGCCTGTTTCAGTAACTGCATTCATCCATTATAGGTTTGCGGATCTTATCAGTAGGGTGAGTAACTACAAACTTGGCAATTAAACCCAACAGCTTTGGGAGGTCGCTTCGCTGGGTCTGTGCCGTTACATGACGCTGCGTAAACCCGGCGTCTGCGCTGAACTAGTCCAGGCCGGCTCGCTTTTGCCAGCGCGTCGTCATAATTTGAAATCCGCGTGAGTGTTGGCTTACTTTGCGTGGTTGGTTACAGAACGGTCACGAAGTTAAATATAAATAATATTGTATCGCCTCGTTTAAAGTCACGGTGCTGATGTTAGCGTTGGCTTTCAAGTCTGTTTGTATTGGTTGGCACTTTTTAGAGCCTCTTACTGCAGCGATTGGTAGCGGATGAAGTCTCTTCGAACTGTCTTCGTTCTAGAATTAATTCTGATGATGATCAAAGGCATTCAAGCTAAAAGGGATGTGTTGGACGCCCGCGCAGCATTTAGAGAAAATTGGCGTGTTTACATCAAATATGTTTACATAATTTGGTGAATTAGACAGTTTGTTTTTGGTATTCCATGGGTTCGTGGTGGCCTGTTACGTGGGGCGGAATCCTATTAATGTAAAAACATACATCTGAAATACAGAATTGGTTAAGATATGACAATAGAGAAAAGTTAATTTCAGTTAACCCTATAAGGACGAGAAAGTGAATTTTATTTAAAGATTCGGTCCGTAACGCACAGTAAACACATTCCTATTCCATTATAAAGACCAACAAGTTAATGCTTTATTGCGGGGGTTCATAAGTGTTCCAGAAATCTGGGAGCCATCTCAGTAGGTACCAGATCCTCATTTTCTACCTAATTTGTTTTAAACATGTATAGTGCCGTATTTTCGTGTTCATAAAAGCAGACTTTAAAGACGAAGAACGGTAAAAGTTCTTCTGTATCCATTGCTGTCCGATTTCCGATGCACTTATTCGTAACCAGAGTACTAATTAGATGGAGGTGAGTGCTGAGCAGTTATACTTGAAGTGCCGGCTTGCAGAACTTCTGAGCAGTCGACCCAATCCGTCGAGTCACAGTGATGGCAAAGCCTGTCATAATTTTCGCTCAGTTCCGAGACATCGGCGTTAGCTATTTTTATTGGGTACATCGTATGTGATTTAACAACGCGATGTCAACTGCGATGGCTGTTTATCGCAAATAACTTAAGCCTGTCATGAGAGAATGATCAAAGCCAATGAATGTTAATGACTCGTCTGTGTCCATTTAAAAGTAGTAAACCTGGACTTGGCCGGAGGGAGTTAAGGACACGAAACCTCTTCGGCTAGCCAGTTGCTGCTGGGATTCAAGCAGTAGCTTGAGCCAACTTGGTCAGTATCAGTGGCATAAAAAATAAATGCATCTGTTTCGTTACTTCAAGTCCTTACTTTCTGCTGTAATCTGGGCCATTTACAGTTTCCAAAACGCGCTCGTCACATTTGCTGTCAATCTGAGTACTTCGTGATTTATAGAACGCCTGGTGCTGTATTTAATCACTCTTGAGAAACTGACTAAGAGAGGCGTACTGATATTTTGGAAACGTTGTTTTAATAGACGGGCGAAAAATTGTTACGGAGCAAAATTGATGGCAGTTTCCTCCTCCCCGAAGAATAGATTGCCGTTGATAAAAAAACAAGAGAGGCAATGTACGTATATCTTAACAACGAGGCGCGTTCGTGCAGCCATTGTTGCATTGGAAAAGTAATAAGTATTAGACATTCCGAGTGTGTGTGTTCGTAGCCTGAGTTACCCAGCATGTCATACAATGCGCATGCGCCTTATTGTCATCTGTGGACTTCCCGGCAGTACGTTATTTTTCCACATTATCTGATAAACGGCAAGATTTTCGAGAGAGATAAAAATGTTATTGAACATAAAATGTGTGTTATGATTTTCTCTACAACGTTTGAAACATTTCTCATTCTAAGAAAAACTGAGCGAGATATGATCAGAAATGTTTATTGATCCTCATTAGAAGTGCACGTTGTTCTTGTTCGATTTTAATGAAAGTTGAATTTTCTGGACAGATTTTCGAAAAATATTCAAATATTAACTTTCAAGAAAGACCTCCAGTGGGAGCCGAATCGATCCATGCAGACAGACGGACGGACGGACGGACACATGATGAATCTACTGGGTCGCTTTTCACAATTTTGCGAACCCGCCTAAAAACTGGTTAAACAAGGCCGAACAAGAGATACGATCTCTAGAGGCTGAGGGCAGACGAACAGGGAATTCTGTGAACGTCCAGTAGTGTGGGGGTGTTAGTCTTAGCACAGCATTTACGGAGGTGGTTAGAAGTCTCTCAATGTGATTTCGAGGGCTGGCAGTCTGCCGAAAGTTTTAGGCTGCTGCCCTGAAGAACAACGGCTTCAGTTCTCTGATTGGCCGTGCAGACGGTCACACCGTATTGCGTGTAGGCTATATCATGATGTTCCAAGCAGGTTTTACATTCCTTTACACTGTGTGCCGATCCCAGTGGCCGCTCGCTTGCTGGGATTATGGGTTCGAGTTCCGCCGGAGTCATGGATGTATGTCTCATGTTAGTGTTAGGCCCATGTGTTGTCAGGTTGAGGTCTGTGCCTCCGGCTGTTCAATCCTCCACGAGTCCTACCAAGTGTGACGTGTCTGAGTGGTCGCGAAGCCTCAAAAATGAGGAGACCCTGTCCCACTACGAGCTGTGACGCCACGGGAGAGAGATTATACGTTAAATTTTCTGTTCTTATGTACCACAGTAACATTACTGTACATTAAAATGTTATATGGGAATTACTGACTGAGGTAAAAGTAAAGTAGTACGAAAATTTGTAGTTTCAAGAGATTTTTCGATTTTAAGCAAATGTATTGCCGATTTTTCTTTTCGTACCACATGCCTAGGACTGGGCATGCTAAAACTTATGTAAAAGTTTTACTGGTGGCTTTTCCTTAAAGCCGACAGAACTGACTCAGTACAGAATTACCTCAGTGTCTGTCTTGTTTTCTGTACTAAGATACTCAAATCATAAACAGTAGAGTAATCAAATGCGTCAGAAGGAAGGGATATTTCGGTGGAATTGTCTAGACATGGTGATACACTGATACAACCATTGCATTTCACTCTACGTATATTTTGCTCTACTTTTTTATGTGCGTTCGCAAAGGAAGTGCGAAAAGCAACTATTAGTTTCGACCTTTCGGTCTGTCTGTCCGTCAGTCCGTCCGTCCGTTTCCACATGGAAGAACTCGGGGTCCCACTGGACGCAATTTTACTCATATTCTTTGACCAAATTCACGCGGGGTTAAAGTCGGACAGAAATAACCGACACTTTGCATGAAGACGAACGTCAGGTACTTGTCAGACCAGCCAGGCTAGCAGCAGGTAGCAATATTGGTCTGACAAATACCTGACGCTCTATGTGCAGTTTTGAGCTCCTGATGATGGACGGGAAAACCGTCTGAAACATGCAGAGCGTCTTACAGAAATAAATAAATTGTGAAACGTTGCATCTTGTTGGTTGTACCGCGAAGATCTTGTAACATCTGAAATTCTGAACAGTAGCCAACAGATTGACTCAATGGAGTAAACTACATGGTCATTTGGGATGAGCTCAGAGATCCTATTGCGCCCCAGTGTTACGTTATATGTACATTTCCTACAGTGTCACAAAATGTATTTGAGACTTTTGGGATGCCTCTCGTACAAGGTTACGCCACGTACTGTGTCCGTTGAATATACCCTGCGTAATTATTTGTGATACGACAGTTCTTCCTGCCCGGTTGGTTGGGTCGGTAACTTCCACAACGGCTGTAAATGAGTTGTGTCAATTAGGGCAGTCGTTGCTCTGTTGGAGAGGGCTCTGTCAGGCATCAGCTCACCATGTCGACCATTCAGGCGTCATTTCTGTCAGAGACGCGATCGAGAGACGCAGTCGCTCTGTTTCGACACTCGTGGCTGACAACCATTCGTTGTAATTCCTCCCCATAGTGCGTGTTTATACTTATGCTACTTATCGTCAAAATGTTGACAGGAGCCCTCCAGTTCTTTGTGTGTTCTTCCTCCACTTCCGTTTTCTCACCTCTTCATGTCATTTCGTCTCTGCATGTTCCTCGTGCCCATTTACCTCGTCATGTTCGATAAAATCACTTCTGTCTAACAACCGCGCCAGATGGTTCAGATACACCAACGTTTCAGATACCGACCCCTCGACCTTTATCAGGGTTCGTCCGCTTTCTTTTCCCCTGTTCCCACAACACATTTATTCATTTGTGATTTAATGAATGACATTTACGTAGCGTTGTGTGATGCTCGGTGGTTAATGGAGAGTGAATTCGAAAGGATACGTCCTAATTTCGTGGGCCGGGTAGCTCAGTCGGTATAGCGACTGAGCTATGGGCTGGACGGTCCGGGATCGAATCCCGGTGGGGACGAGATTTTCCGCCGGTCCAGCGCTGTGCAGGTTAACGTTAAACGAGTCTTTTCATGTTTGTTGTACTAAGTACAGCAAGGCTGTTGTTACATGCTCTGTGGTACTGTGGGGCAACTGTGAACTGCATGGGCGATGCAGTGTATTGTGAGACAGGAACAACATGCGTAGTCATCCTCCCACCTCGTAATGGGAGTATGCAAAACTATAATATTAGAACGATATGAAATTCATTACGAAGCTTTCCCTTCGCGCTGGTCACGCCAAGACAACCTTCCATCTAGTGGACTGCCTGCCATTGCGGTGCTCGTCATCCCACTAAGCAGCTGTCGTTATCAGATCAGCGTCCCGCATAAACATTAGTCATTGTTTTGCGGCATCCGACGTTTCCACCTGGCCGTGCCCTGTCTCGCCCGCTTATTAATCCACCTACACCGTAAACCAAACATATTCTCTTCGCAGGAACATTTGCGACAAAGTGTCGGAAAAAGACTTCCAATTACAAGTTCGGCTGTGTGTGTGCTGTGTTCTGTGTTACTCGGTAACTTGCACTGTGTACTGCATAATCCAGACAGGTTTGTGTGATCGGATGTTGCTGGATAACTTGGTTTTTGGGGTTATTCCATACACAAGGAGAACAGAAAGTATCTGTTGCTGAGTTGCTCATTAGTACCCTTTCCCTTTGCTTTGATTAACCACGGACATTAAATCTAAGTTGAGTGCGTAGAAGTTTTATTTATTCGTAAGCAGTTAAACCCTACAGGTGGACACATGGTATTATTAATCCTTATGAATTTGGTTCAATTTATAGAAATTATTTTTAAAAAACTCGAAATTTTGACGACGGGAAGTTGTCACACCTGCATTTTACAATGAGTGTTGGAGAATAGAAGGTGGCGTAGGTATAGTGTGAGGGGAGGAGTAGAATTGTAGTGTAGTTGCTGCACTGAGTAAAGGTTTAATAGCACTGTTCAGTGGTCTGTTTACTGTGCGCACGGATATTCTTATCCACTACGTTTGTAATTATCGTTGACAAGTTCCAGTTGTCCACGGTATCGAACGACCTGTTCTGTCCATTGCAGGAATTCCGCTTAGTGTCCAGTAACTTTTTTAAAGAAAACATGGGGCCTAAATTTCGCTTGAAAAAAATGTCTTTTTGCGTTACGTTTAGGAAAATCTTGTCTGTCTAATACATCTGACATTCTTGACGTTAAGTAGCGGCGGAATGTGTTCCTTTATGTTTCGTTTAGAAATTAGATTACGAAGAAACGTGGAAGTTCTTGTACGTGACTGGAGATAATCGTATGACAAAATGTATGAGAAATGGGGTAGTGATTCTTATGATTTTCCTCCTTGTTTCACGATTTCACCGACAGACACAGCTAGCATGCGGGAGTACATTGTTGAACAAACTGGTAAAATATAAACGGAGGTCTTTTTGATCGCATTCCTCATTGTTGGACGTTCAAAATATTAAGAGACCCAGCCACAGGTTCCCTCACCGTCAGTGTCAAGTGTGTGTGTGTGTGTGTGTAATGTATTTGTTTATTGATGAATGAGAGGAGGAAGTGAACGATCGTGGGCGTGATAGTGAAAGTAAGGCTACTGACGAACTGCACAGTATTCCACTTTCTGAGAAATGCCAAGTCCCAGAAACATATAAGTAGTTGCGTGATGTTAATTCTTTATTTATTTCGTCAGCAGTCAGTTTTTTTAAGTTAAATTCTGGCAGCACTGCTGGCATCAGTATAGAGTCTCTGTTATTTAGTAAATTGGTTTAGGTTCTGTATCCAGCAAACGAATAAAAACGCGGCGCGTTTATTTCGCTGTTTCTTGTCAGTTCGCCGGTTAGTAGGTTAAAGAATCTGTACCAGGCGCAGAGTTTGCCGTCAGATGAAGAGGGTGGAGGGAGGATTGCAGTCCCTGGCAATATATTCTGCGCTGCTTGTCAATCGGAATGTTCATTGAAGAATCAAAGATTGAATTTTCTTAAATTATACCTCTTAAATTGATTAGGAGTGCTGGCCAGGAAAACAATAGGAGCAGCGCAGTTGCATTTCCTGCATGCCGAATTTGTATATCATATGTACAGTGCAAATATAAAAAAGGAACCGAAAGTAAGTGCCAGATATTTGTTTTGAAGAATAAGTGAATGTTATATGGGATGCTGGAATATTTAGGACGGCTGAACAGTTCCCGGGTTAGGCTTCCGCGATTTTGCATATTTTGAAGCCGGGACAAGCTACACGGCTTAATAGAGCTTATGTGGTGAAGATATTACACTATTTCAGGCTCACCCAGACTGGAATAAAACGAATTTAAATTCTCGTAACTTTGAATTTGCTGCAGGTTGCCGAACCGTCGAGATGCACACATGCAGGCAGTAACTTACGGACGCTGTGTGTGTAATGATCGCGGTTAGAGAGTGGAACAAGCAGTGTTGTCGGTACGAATGGCGCCACCGCTTGGCGGTGCCGGTCTGTCTTTAGCTGCAGGTCTCTCGGCTTGGCTTTTCCTTTCTCTCTAACTTGGCCCATATTTCAGTTGCGTTCGCTCGGCAGCTGCTTGTGTATGAGAAGCCATTAGATACACTGCCGGCACCAGTAGTGCTGTGAGAGTTACTTTGTCATGAGTCATTCGCTCTACATAACGAGGATCACATATCAGAACGGAATTTGCGTAATCTCCCAACACTTTTTGCTGCCGCCCCTGATATGCGCCGAAACCAGTGGAACGGTATCAACAGTGGTTCGCCTCCTCACTGTGTATTTTTACGAGTTCAAACGAATCTTATTACTGAACTGCGAGAGTATCGAGTGGGGTCCCTTCCGTGCCCTGGATTTCGCGCACGGGCGTGAATATTACGGACACTAATTGGCCGATTTTTGTGAAACTTCGTATGTAGACAGTGATTGGCAACTTACCTGTTGTTCTTTTTATGCCATGTGTTGAGGATGCCGGTTGGTATGGGAGTAAGACTAGATCCTTTTAATTTTGTAAAGTAATTTAATGATCTGAAGAAACCGGCTGCGATGGGTAAGGGCAGATAGACATTGACCAACAGTTTGGGCATCTGTGGGCGTCTGTTAAACGGAACTGATTAGTGTGCGTAGCGTACTGTGTGGATATTCTGTCATACCGTCACACGTTTACTTCGCCAACTTAAGTACTTTGACCCTTGAAAGGCCTGAATTATATAGTATTTAAAGGTTCAGCCTGTGCCACACAGTAAACACGCTTCGTCTCCGTTTTAAAAACCAGTCACTTAATGCTGTTTAGGGAACACTTGTTACATTGCGCTGTGTTTTGCCAATGTACAGATTAAATTGTAATATTCTTTGGAAGATTTGTATAGTTGAGTACATGTTTAGGTCCAATCGGGCCTTTTTTAAGTAATCCATCTAGTACTATTTGTTACATTTGTAAAGATTTTGAATATAACTGCCTAACTTTTTCACAAACAAAGTCAAAACCGTGTGATACTACGGATATCAGCTTAGGTGTCTGGACAATATACATTGGTGTCAAGAAACCGTTAAAAAGTACATTAGTATTTTTAATTGTATGGTTTTAGAAGTTATCGATCGTGTTTTTGCAAGTGACATTTCTTATGTATTTATTGACAGACCTGAGTAGTACAGAAACAGTTGTAAGTAAATTGCTGGCAGGTTTCTTGTTTGACTTACGCTGCTTTGAAATCGATGGTGATGATGATGATGATGGAGTTGAAATGGCGTGATGCGATATGATATTTATTTACTGCAGTTGGATTTCCACCCGGTGGCAATGGTCAGTAAACTTTCGTAAAAATGGGAGTCAGCACAAAAAGAGAAACAATACACAACACAATACAGTAATAGAAAATAGAGAACAAAAATACAAAACAAAAAACAAACAAAAAGAACACTAAAAACATAAGTGGAGTATTTGTAAAATAACAAAGGGAAACAAATAATAATGATATAACGTACTGCACAGAATCTACATTAAGTTCTAAAACTATAAATCAATGATAATACACACAATTCACCCAAGATCATCATCATCACTTCACTTAACGTCCCTTCACTTTACTTCGCATCACATCACTTCACTACACTTCACTCCCCTTTTTTCACTTCCCTGCACTTTTGGACGTTTCGTCACCACTCTTTCAAACACTTCACTTCTCCTCACTTTTAATTACTTCCCTAACCCTCGTTCTAAAAATATGTGTTTTACAGGGGCAGTTGGTTCCAGTTTAATTGTCCTATTTACAAAGGAGTATTTACCGATGTGTTCTTTGTTTCCTGGCCTTAATTTTACTCCTGGCCCTGATGATGATGATGATGTTGATGATGATGATGTGGTTCGCACGGTGCAACGCCACGGTACCTTCATCCACATAATGTACGTCATCACTTTTTGATCCTCTTTCACGAAGTATCTCGTACCTTCGGCGAATTGCCTTCACCTTGATCATTTCACATGCGTCTGAATGTTTAATGATCCGCAAGCGTAACCTGTGTTCCTGGACTTAACCTGTACCCTGCCTCGAATACCGTACGGCCACTCCGAAATACGGTTTTGTTTTCTGAAAATTGTCAGTTTGCATTTACGCAGTAGCATTTTTTTTAGAATAAACAGCGGCAATTACAGTGAGAATGAATTAGAATCACACACAGAAAAAAAAGTACCTCCGATAAACTTCTGAGGTTTGGACGTTTCACGAACCGTCCGTCCACTGGCAACATACAGTTTCCGCTGTGGTAGCAGGCCGATGCAAAGTAGGATGTGCAAAGTCCCGAGATAGAACAGTAATTGACCCTTCTTATATACTTCTTCGTACAAGAAGCAGACACCAATGGCAAATAGAAGGAAAGTGGCGGAGAAAGAAATACCTTAATCCAATAACCTCCACCTCCCTCCACTTTCTGAGACAAAAGACTTGCCAGTCGTTAATAATGACTTATTGAGAACGTATTTTCCCACCTTCCTCAGAGTGTCTTCGTCAATTTCTTGCTGGAAGCCCGACAAGCGATAACAATTAAGACTAAGCTTTCGTAAGGACTGGAGTATCATTTTTACGACACCCACATAGTAGGAGAGAGTGCCATCATTTTCAGATCGAACTCGAAAGTTGATCCTGTTATCATGTCGTACGGATAAGATGATGTGCTTTCACATTTTAATAGTGCAATATTTTGCAGACAGTTACAATGGATGACATTTGCATGAGTATGCAATTGTGTTCGGCCTTCATAAATTTCTCCCTCCTCCCACCTTTTGTGTTCCCCACCTATCCCCAACCATTGAAGTTTTCATTGTTCACTGTCCATACAGTAATACCAGTGCTGAAATGACTGGAAGATTTTAGAAAATGAGGCGCAATTATAGTAATGTTTTTAGAGAACAGTAAGGAACATGTAATAAATTAAAATGGCAAGAATTAATTACATTTATTGTGTGAGCAAATTTTTCTTGCGATTTTGAACCTTCAGCTGTTCTTATGTGAATTCTAGGAAGAAAAGTTCTTCGTCCACCTGTCCTAATATCGTCGTCATCATCATCAGCATCGTTGTATGGCAAGATCGATGGCTAAGGATCCGGACAGTTGCATCTCTATAAAACAAAACAACAAAAAATCCACCCGATCGTAGATTTTGTCTGTCAAAGAGAAATGTCTGGGATAAGGGGACGTGTGGTAACCTAGACGGTGAAGACATTGGTTTTCGGCTTTGTCAGTCCACAGTAGTTCTACTTTGCGTGGAACCAAAATCGAACCAGACGGTGTATTTTATTAAGGAATGGAAGATGGAAGAAATACAGACCTCATTAAAGTATGCCGACACGTGAAGGTAATGCATATTAGTGTAGTTGACATTTGTGTTCTGTTGACGAACAGCTTCATTCATGACGTTATTTCCGTAGGCATGTAGGCCAGTGTTTGTTGTTGAATTGTCTTCTAGAGTAGCGCCGTCAAAAATAGAATAATGCCTGTTGTGTTGATTGGCGCCGTCAGCAATAGATTCATGCCTGTTGTTGAGTAGCGCCGTCGGCGGTAGATTTCATGTCGATTCAGTAGCGCCGTCAACAGTAAATTCAAGTTTGTTGAGTAGCGCCGCCAGCGGTAGATTTCGTGTCTACTGTTCAGTATCACCGTCAGCTTTAGATTCAAGTCTGTTGTTGAGAGCGCCATCAGTGGTAGATCCATGCATGTTGAGTAGTGCCGTCAGCAGTAAGTTCGTGTCTGTTAGGTTAGCGTCATCAGCGGTAGATTCATGTCTGTTGTCGAGTTTCACCGTCAGCAGTAGATGTGTTTTCTATGAAAGATCACGAAAACCAGTGTGAGATGCTAGCCACAGAGAATGTATTGCATATTCTACAGGCCTGCTACAAGAAGTTGGAGCTCGCTTTTAACACTCTTTGCTTGTATATTACTTCTTGGACAAGTTTTTGTCACACTGTGTCTGGGGCCGTCTGGTTCATGCTTGTAGAATTTAGTTTTTTTATTCATTATTGATCGTGACTTAATGTGCTCATTAACAAATATTTATAAAGCCGAAAGCCTATGCAAACAGTACGTGTTCGGAAGCAGAAGTGTCGCGCTGAGTTCCGTCAGCATAAATAAAAGATACAGCAGGGAAGAGGAAGGAATAATAACAATAATGTCTGTTATGCTTGACTCTTGATTTCGAATTTTTATACGCCCGTTTTAATAGAAATGTACATTATTAGTGTTGCTAATGACATTCCACGTTGTTGGTATTACCAGTGGGTTTCCACATTATTAATGTTACTGACGGTATTCCGCATTACGAGCTCTTTTTGCATGATTAGTGCTGCAGGTGGTATTCCACATTGTGGATGTTACAGATGGCATTGTAGGTGGTTATGTTTGCTGATATTGTGTCTTTCTAATATTAATGGCATTACCCGCGAATGTTTATAATAATGGGATTATGCATTATTGTTTTTGCTAGTGACCTTCCACTTTAGTGCTTCCAATGATGACCTACATTATTAGTGTTGCTAACATGTTCCACATTGTTAGTGTTAACAGTGGTAGGCTTCCACATTAGTAGGGCTGTGCAATTTCATGTTGTTGGTGTTATTAAGGTATTATGCATTATTCGTGTCGCTGAAGGTATGCTTTGTGTTCATCATTGGTGTGGCTAATAGTATTATCAGACAAGTGTGTTTTGGCATTGTCAGAAATACGGATTCGGTTATGATGGAACTAATTCCTTGGTGATTGGGCCTGAAGGCTAAAACCGCTGTCATCGGAGATTTAGAGACATGAGCGAAGCAGAGAAATACCATCCACTGTCCCACATCTTGAGTCCTCGAATTGTTTCGTTTTCTGATACAGGGATTTTTATAGACGTGCGGCATACAGGGCTGAAGGTTTGCTAACTTTCGGCAAGCATTACATTTCCCGTCGTCAGGGTAAATGTTTCTGGGGTTTATCCGGTTACCCTTGGCCGATGTGGAGGTGTGGTAGGTGAAGACCCTGTGGCGTGAGTCAGGGCACCTTCTTTTCGTGACCATGTAGGTCGCTTATTGATCAGCGTCACGGTCCTTTCCCGTCCAGTTAGGCCGTCATGTTTCACACCACCAGGTCTGTAGGCCCATAAAGGACCCAGGATAACTTCCAGGTTCATTCGGTCTGAAGATGGTAATTGCAAGATTGCCAAAGAGCCGGGAAATTTTCCATGCACCCTGTAATAACTAATTGTTTTTCTTAAACGAGCGTTCTGCCGTTGGAACTCACTCTTCTACTTTCAGTAACTGGCTTTAATTTTGGAGGTTTTCCATCCGCGTTTTTCTTTCTGACATGACTAGTTCTATTCGACCGTAGCTTATGAAATTTACGAGGAAAATCATTTTGAAATAAAGTATTATATTCATAGTCTTTACAAATCTGTGTGTCGTGTAGCTGCATATCTTAAACCCAAGTAACAAACTTAGGATGGCCATTGTCCTGTTCGAGATTCGAAGTGATTTCCTGGCGCATGCAAGTCCATAGCTTTGCCACTACACGGATTCTCTCGATACTCCCTTATTTTGGTGTAGAACTAACAGGATCTTTTATGATATGATGAAGTCAACCGATAGAGCCTTGTACAAATCAGTGGAAGGTATCTGAAGTACCCGTAATGATAGGATGCATGTCGGTGGAATATCTTGTGATAGAGCAAAACCATTTGTGTAGATATAACTGATTAGGATCAGAATAGAAATTACTAGGATTACCAGGTACAACTGATCATCCGTTTTTGTTTGAGATAAGTTTAAACAGCTCAATATAGCGGGTTCGATTCCCGATGGGGTTTTGGGGATTTTTAATTGACTTAATCCTGCCGGCCGCACTACAGCCCTGGTGTCGACTCAGCCTCCAACAGAAATGAGTATCATGCATGTCTCCTCGGAGATAAAGGCGGCCTATGCGTAACGCTGACAACCTTACCACCGTCGTGTGCCTATTATCTAGACGTTCTGGGAGGCTCAAACATCTGGAGCCCCAAGGGCCTGTGCAGGCCTGTTAGGGGATTGCTTAAGCATGTTATATGCACACGTATTAAGTGTGGGACGAGGAAACACGTACGGTGGTGGCGATGTTGCATCTTTGTACGTAATAAGGATGAGAATAAGTATTGTAATAATACGAAGAAGAGAGGCCTAATGTCATGCAGCCTACTCCGCTGGGACAACAAATTGTCAATTCTTTATTGCTGAAATAAGCAGTTGATTGTCCGTTTACTGTTACCGGGGTATTGTCGCATTACCTGATGTCAGGGAGGTATGTTCGGATCCAATTTCCGATCTATTATATGAGCATTGTGCCTTTGAACATAATTTGTTGTTTCATTTGCAGATAACCAAATAAAAGCGTAAGCTATGTCGTCCAGTATTTTCCCACGTTCTGGGTACACGTTTACAGTTACTTGCACTAGAGTGACACCGTACTGCCGGAACAAATGTTCTGACAGTAAGCGGTGAATGGCAATAAAATAGGCCCTAGAGTTCGTGCGCTCGAATTCGTATTAACAACATCGAACAGTCTTGCCATCTGTCGCCTTGCGTGGAATTCTGCGTTCTGCCGTTGTCAGATCAGATTGCGTTTCCGTGTTTTCACGTTCGACGTAGTTGTAGATTAATGAAAGAAGCTACGTGCACATAACTTGCTTCGTAGCCGCGTAAAGTATAGTACAGAACCAAGAACAGACGTACGTGGTCGGAAGAGATGATATATAGTCACATTGCTTTCAAAAGCTCAACCGAAAATGTGAAGTTTGTTAGTGTATTAAGTGTGCAGTGTGGCTCAGTGAAATGACACTGGACATACCCCCGATTTTCAATTTTTGTGGAAATGTGATATGGTTTCTCAGAAAAGGGGATGTCAGTCATGACACTCACCTAGGCTTACGAGTATAATGCAGGGTCCATTAGCAACTGGTTTAGCGACTGTGTGTCCTCCTGCACCGGACGTCTAGTCTGCATGACATAAAATTTACGTCCCGTCGGATTATTTTGCAAAGACAAAGTAGTGCGATTCTTGGCCATCGATCTTGCCACACAAAAATTACAAGCATTCAGGTCTGTTAGTCTGATGAAGGAAGAACTATTCATGTTGGGTAGGTTGGAATTTGCATGAAGAATGCAAGTATTTCTTGCCATTTTACTTCTTAGCTCACTTGCCGTAGCGTTCACAAAAAAAAAAAAAGAACAATACTTAGGGTTCCACCTCATTTTCAGATATCTTGGAGTTATTTCAGCATTGGTATTACTGTGAAGGGAGCAGGCGGTGGTACAGTTGCAAACCGGAAGGTCGCGAGTTCGATTCCCGATGCTATCATTGGCATTTTCCTTTGACATAAACTTCCGGCCGCACCGTGGCCCTGGGGTCGACTCAAAATTGAATACCAGGAATATTTCCTGAGGGTAAAGGCGGCCGTTGCATAAGGCAGACAAACTTACCGCCTTCATGTGCCGATTTTCATGAAATCTGGGAGCCTCAACCTCCTGAAACCCTCAGGGCTTGTCCAGGCCTGTACAGGGATTGCTTTACCTTTTTTTTACCTTGTTGCTCTGAGGACAATGACCACTGGGGAGGTGTATGATTGAGGCCAACAACGGTTGTACTTGGCGGTTTAATAATGCTAACGCAAACGTAATCGTATTTCAGGTTCTTTGAAAATTTTACATTCAAGTCTGAAAGAATAAGCTATTAGTTTTACATCATGATATCATGAGAATGGACTCCTTAACAAACGATCGTCAAGTCCTTCGTATTACTTTCCTTTTCGGTTGTAGTCCAAGATACGCTTTGGCAGAAGTTACATGTGACAGTATGTCGTGCGAAGGGTTTTTTGACGTGTATGAGGGTATTTTAAAGAAAATATGCAGATGTTGCAAAGTATCCTCTTTTTCGCTGCAACAGGTATTATAACCTTGTTTACATATCACAAGTGGCATTCTGAGTATGCATTTTACGGAGAAGGAGGCCGTTCTTACGGAAAAGTACAGACATTTAAAATTTCACATATGTAGGCAGTAGAATGATATAATGGGCATTGGTGTCAGATCGTGCATTTTCATGCTGTATAAAACTGAATCATTGTACTAGCTTCATTGTGAAAATATCGCCTCAGCAAAATACTTTAAATATGCATTTACATGACCCTCCGATGTCTGTCTATAACAGACGCGGTTTGTGGTAGTTTCCTGCTGTTATGTGACGTATGGCATCGTCATTTACAAATATAAATATGTTGCTGACGTTGGTTGTAGTTCTTAGATTTTGAAACTGTGTGGTCCACAGATTTAGTTGAATGAACGGGACTCCCGTTATGGTAGCCTTCTCGCGGTGTATGATATAATATATGATATATACAGTATATATTTGTTAACTGCAGTTGGGTTGACACGCAGCGGCAGTAGTACAGTACACATTTACACCCTCGAAGATGACGTAAACAAAGTCTGATTCTGCACGATTCTGATGATGGAATCACATACTTCATGGATTTCCGTAAATCGTATTCTTTTTAAATACAGAACTACGATTCGGGATCAGGACTGGTACCTGTCATGTCTTCGAAAGTTAGTTTTTTACGATTTTTTTTTATGTTTAACACGAGACGCTGTACATAGTCTGTGATGTCGATAATGTAAACAGAGTCTGTTTGCCTGTGTGGACAGAAGCAAGGGCACGATTAACACCACACCGCAGCTTCCAGTGCGGCCCATACAACCCCCGTATCCAGAATGTACGGCGGAGGGGGAGGGGGTTGTCTCTGGGGTAAAGCCGTACAGCAAGTTGTGCCGCATGTAAGCCTGTGTGTGGAACAACCTTACTTCCATGTCCTCTGTAGGTCTTTCTCTGAGGGTAAAGCGGCGGTGCACGAAATTGACCACTCGTCTTCAAGTAGTGCAACAGGTAGCGGGCGGGTGTGGAACTGCCATGCCATGCCAACTGTAGGTTTTCGCGGCACGTTGTGGTGGCTAAATGCTGTTTACCTTTGAAGTAGGGAACAGTGCCAACAAGTTGCAGTCTTATTAAAAGGACGGCAGTGAAAGCGGAAACGTTAATAAGAATGGCAATTAATGTGTGATATTTGATTTGATAAAACTGTAGTAAACCTGATATGTTTTTGGTATTGTGTGTCTGAGTTTATTAACTTCGGATGTTCCATGTTACCTGAGGACTTCCAAGAGTAACTGCACATCAGCTGGCTAACGTTTACTAACCTGTTGTTCTCTCTTTCTCATGCCATGCTCTGACGTTGTCATGGTTATTGCTTCTCACAACGTTGCCGCCTGCTGCACCCATTCACGGAATGGATGTTTTGTTTACGAATCGTTTGCATGGACAAATGTTTATCTCGCCCTTCGCAGGCGTGCTAAATAACGTTGATTGTTTGCCAGATGACTGAACTGCCGTCGTGTAATACGGAGTTATCCTGAAAGTCTAAGTTCGAGTGCCGACTTCATCCAGGGACGTGACTAAATGTACAAGTGTCTTTATGTTCAAACATTTCCGGGTTGACAGTACCACCCATGTCGTTTTCACCTTGCATATCGCCGCTACATAAATTTCGCCAGTTGTTCTTCGACATTATAAACCAGCAGTTGTACCGAGGACTGTATGACAAGTCAAAATATCGGCGAATTAAAACCTACAAGGCAAGCTTCTAGGTAATAGACTGCTTTTTTTAATAACCGACTGTTTTTGGCCAATGTAAATGTCGATGCTTTAAACATACACCACAGCTGTATTTAGCGTCCGTTTCGTAAATATTTAGTGCCATTTGTTGAAAAATGTGACTACTGTACGGAGCAGCATCTTTGCATGAAATCTTAATTTTTAATTACGCGATTGCCATGGGCGCCGGAACTGCCTGTGTTTTTCAGGTGAGAGGGTCTAGGGTTACACTTGCTCGTCGAAAAGACATTGTACTACGCAAGACCGACTGTACACGTAACTTATTAATTTATGTAGACTGCTGAAGGTCACGTCCATGCAGCGAGAGGACTGTGTTTCCAATTCGGAGGCGTTGAATGAACCGTTTATTAGCTATGGAGAACCACGGAGCAGCAGTTTCGTGCATTAAAGCTATCCTCCAGCAGCTGAAAGTGCATTATAGACGAGGGCTGACGAACGTTTGGCACGCGTGCCCAAAATGGCACGCGGAAGTATTTCCTTGGCACGCGGTATACATTGCTTTGCGATTTTTTATTTCTTTTGCCCGAACAACACCTCTATATTGCGAATAATATGTGTATATAGACACACATCTCATTGCGTAGAGATTCTATATGCATTACCGTTGCTGCCAAACAGTACTGCGAGTTAAACATTTTTACACAAATCGGGAGCGGTGGGAAGTGCTGACTGAATATTTATCATAGAGGCGCCAACCTGGCGGTGACTGCGTGACATCGGACATCGCGTTTTACAGTCTCCTTCTTTTCAAACAGGACGTAGTTGCATCACCAGTTAGCGCCACATTTTATTCCTTATCGCATTCCTCGAGGAATCCTTTTTTTTTTTTTAAAGAAATATGTCATGCATTAATTATACAATGTAATGATAATGATAATAATAATAATAATAATAACAGTTATAGAAGGCTCGAAGACCTTATTTTGTTCTTCAAAATTATCATAGGTACACGAAAAAATATCTTTCGAAATTTATAGTTTGGGCACGCACCCTCAAAAAGATTTGCCAGCCCTGTTATAGAGTGTTAGAAATGAATCGGTGTTTGCGGTTTGTGTTAGTTGGCATTTCGGAGAGCTTAGCAATTTTAAAATAGGGCCTGTTGGACGACCTGCAAGTTGTTTGTTTTGTATGAGAGAAGGACCTTGTTTGTGGATGTGAAGCGCAGCTGTGAGTGGGATACAGGCTAACGTGCAGCTTTCGGGTTACGCCACATCGACTGCCGAGATGAAGGCACTGCACTCTTCTGAAGTGTAAGGGTACAGGTCGACAGAACACAGCATCCCGGCGGACTAGAGTCAGCATCAACACTGCTGTGAAAACGTCAAATCTTGCAGCTTACAGACAGCTGTTCTATCAAGTACACACTGTACACGAATGATGGGCTTCCAGCGGCACATGAACGCCTTCAACGCGTTTAATTTACGCTTTCTCATCAGAATGGAGGACACTTTTGAGAGATTTAGTGAACTTTGCATGCGTAGTTCAATTTGGTAAACAGTGTTTAAGTTGTAACGATCTTCTTGAGTATTGCTTGTGAATTTGCATTTTCGGAAACTTTACCGTGGGAGAATGAGAAAAATACGGAGTAGGAAGTTCTTTCAGTTTTAAGTGTTTTAGCGATAGTTATGGGAAATGCATTTCAGTCGTAATTTTTTGGAATCGGAGTTTTAAAAACATAATCAGTAAAACAGAAAACAGCGACAGTAAGTTTCTCATTGACTTTCTTAAAAAATAATGTAAGCACCAAAATTAAGTGATAATTAATTTGTATTCTAATTTTATTACAATAATCAGTAATTCATTAATAGTAAGTCTAGTTCGTTGATCGCATAAACACTAAGAACTTGCATTTTGCTCACACATTGTATTGACAGCTGCGTATTTGTTGTGATGCCACAGTAAGCAGCGGTTATTACTCTATTTTGTATTAACCGATTGGGCGTTGTAATGGAGACACATTGTGAGCAACGAGTGGAATTCTAAATAGTTAATAAACGTAAACATACATGTGAAAGGAAGACCGCCGAATGTGGAGATAAAACACGGAATGTGTAATGTTCGACGCATATGTTAGGCATAAGGAAACACTTGGATTTTTGCGTGTTTTATGACGAGAAATCATTGCAGGCCGATATCAGATGTGTCGAATGAACACTGGAGTCCATTTCCGGGACCTTACTGACGAGCATTGTGGAAAGTGTCATGGAGAGCCGAAGTCTCAATCACGTGAGTCATTTTAATGTTTTTCTCTAGCCTCTACTAATCTGTGGGCGTCCTGTTGACCACTGTGTTACTACAGTTACGGGGTTCAAATGTTCTTTGTTGAAATCATTGTTAATCGATTAAAAAAACTGGATATTTTGCCAGTTACCAGCTCCTTCTGGCGTTTAGCCGCGCACAACCCACGCCACAGCGAGTTGTTCACCTGACGTAAAGCGCCGGCCGACAGAGAGGTCCAAGACCCTCCGGAACGTAATCATAGGCATACCGCGCGGCGGCGCCGTCAAGATGTTGCACGGTTTGCGACGACGCCTTTTGGCGGGGCTGGGTGCGGCGGTGGGGAAAAGATCGGTGTTGCCTAATTTCTTCTGGCAATCTAAGAAATATGAGCCACATTGTTTAGAAGCTGATGCTCGCTTAGCTGTTCTATAAGTTTACGGCCTTTTGTGGAAACCGAAAAGTGAAATTGCCGTTATTAGAGGAGTGCTCCTCAGGTCCCCTTTCTGAGCCAGAATAATCCAGTTCTCGTCTTTGTATCCCATTCATTTAAGGAGAATTTTAGTAATATATTTCCGTATATACCTGCATATTCAGCGTAGGATTCCGTAATTTATCCATTGGCACGAGATGTCTAGTCCATCCTCCAGACTAGACCTCGTTAATAGTTTTATTGTGAAGTACCACTTACGCCACGCCCTTTACAGTCTTCTCAGTGTTCCTTCCTCTGTACCTTCCTCTTAATCCTGTTATAAGCTTCAGTAACTTGTTCCACCGTGAAGGCATGGCTCAGATTTCACGCCAGTATAATATATACACCACATACGCGTAATGCCTTCATATATCGAACACAGCCGTCGACAGTGGATTGCATGTTGGTGGTTTGCAAAGTCCGGTACGATGTGAATTGTCGTACATTACAGTGGAGTTTGCTGAAGGTAGAATTGTGTTGGCTTGATTTAGCGACGCTGTATTGATGCAGAAGTTGTTACAACTTCGAGTGACGGTATGAATGTGGATATTGGGAAGCTTGTGGAGGGAAGCCGTCGTAGGTTCTGAGTTCTTGACGCTGACTTCTTAAAATATTTGACAGAATTTTACATTCTGAGGCGGTTTTCCATCTCGTTATAATGTTGTAAACTTTTCGTTAAAACGCAGACAAACGGTAAGTTAGAATAAAGATAAATTCCGTAAGGTGAGCATTTTAGTTGACGCACGTATTTTTATAACCTGCGATGTCGTTCGTGACGAGCGTCAAAAAAGTTGTACACAAACAACTGTTGGATGACCTTAAGGATACGAAGGGGTACTGGAAATAGAAAGAGGAACCACTAGGTCGCGCTCGGAGAACTCGCTCCGGAAGAGGCGTAAGATAGGCTATGGAATTAACTCAGAATTTGTCAGGGGTCACTACAAACGTGCATGCCTCAACTTTGAACCTCGGCCGTGGCGCACTGAGGTCGTAATTTGCACACAATTTGTCAACCGATATGAGATCACTGCGGTCACTGGCCACTAACTTCGGTGTAATAAATCCAAGGTCGAGACGAACAGTTACTAATTGTTGCTAAAAGGGTACGTAACCGTGGGTCGCCACGGCATTCCAGTGCAGGTTATTGTCCTTTGGGATGTGACGTCGTACAGTCTGGTAGAAGTGTTCCCGCCTAACCTTCGTTATGTAATATTAACGTGCGACTTTTTTATATTAACATCGGTTTATTTAAATCGTAATGCGTTCTTGCAGTGTTGTGAAACACGTCCGTCTGCAGGTCGTAACTATCCGCTGTCCGAAATACGACGTAAGTTCAAAAGGCAGCGTGATGAGGAAGTGCAGTATTTTAATTCTTACGTCATAAATTTGGACAGCACTTGTCGTTTGAACAAATAACAAAGGCAAGTTAAGAGTTGTGTGTGTGTGAGTGTGAGTGAGTGGTTGATAATCTTCCGTTGAAAAGCGGCGGCGGCAAGAGTTGACTGATAGATAAAGAAACGCGTATTTTTTTTGGGTCTACTTGTTGATCGATGACGTTTGTTCCTTTGAGGCGATCGCCGCTGTTTAGTTGCCATTCCCCTTTCTTTGACAAAGATGTGCGGCGTTTACGCGCGTCCGTCCGTCCGTCTTTGTATTTATCTACCTTACGCCCACCAAGATTTCGTACATGCAGTGTAGTGTGTGTAAAAATATACTGCCAGTACGGGCTTCTGTAAATAGAGAGGAGCAAAAGTTGGGAAGAGAGAAAGGGAAAGTTATGATGCAAGACGGTAAAAGGATAAATGAAGAGAAAGAAGGGAAACAGGGAGATAGAAATGATCTTTAAAGAACATGCAGGCAATAATAAAGAGAGAACTAAAAATAAACAGTAAGAAGGGAAGAAAGTAAATCAGAAAGGATAAAAGAAAAGGTTGAGAGAGCTGGAGAAATAATATATATATATATATATATATAACAAACTGTGCACACATTGAACGGAGAATCCATGATAATGATAGTTCTTTGACCTACGTAAATGACCGATAGTACTATGGCTTACGTAATTTATCGATAGGAGACCTACTGTGACCTATGTAGTTGACCGACAGTAGGCCTACTGTGACCTATGTAATTGACGGATAGTGGGCCTACTGTGACCTATGCAATTAACCGACAGTAGGCCTTCTGTGACCTATGTAATTGACGGATAGTGGGCCTACTGTGACCTATGTAATTGACCGACAGTAGGCCTACTGTGACCTACGTAATTGACCAATAGTAGGCCTACTGTGACCTTTGTTATTGACGGATAGTAGGCCTACTGTGACCTATATAATTGACCACTTAACGTTTTCCCATGTGGTTCTCGAAACCTTCGTAATGACCACGTTCGCGATGCAGCCCATAATCGTGTGCAAGTCACATTTGCAGTGTGACGATTGCAACGAATGCTGGTACCATGCTCTGTGATACTGTAAGAACGCTGTTGGGGATATAGCACGTGCGAGTCGCTTAGATAAGAAGATCCTCTTTAGATCAAACATAGCATGTCGAATTTCAAGAAATTGCGGTGCTGAATTATTTGGTTGCTAGAAGTGTGGCGTTTCGTGCTGAATCGCCATGTTTGGGAACTTGGCATTACCGACCCCTAGACGGACCAATCAGACTTTATTTTTTACTTTTTATCAGCTCGTAAATAGCCGGGTTAGTGCTTCAAATTTGGCCACGACTGCTTCCCGCCGTACGCTTTTCCATTTGTTCATTACTCGTCTGTCACTCAGTGTGTTCATCTGCAACTGCTGAGATTGTCGGATACACCAGAAATCAACAAATGCTTGTTTGCTCTGTTCGCAGTATGATAAAACTCTTCCGTGCCACACATCCCCAACAAGACAAGCCGCACCTGCGCCAGCCGTTGGAATTTTTCCTCATTTGCGCACGTACGATCGCATCCAACAGGACATATTGTTTCTTACACATCGTATGTTGGTTCATACAAGATATTATTTACTGTTTAATGTAGGGTAAGAAATTGAAAAGCGACAGCTGGAGGGAATATTCATGAGTACATTAAAATGTTTTATTCCACTCGTCGGTTTCGAATTTGCGGTAGAGAATGATGGGCAACGAGCGAGGGTGTTGACCGTTAAAAAAAAACTGGAAGTTAATCATTTTAAAGGGGTTACACTTCGTACAGGTTTGGGGGTTTTCAGGAGGTTGTCCGCATCTGCATACCATTTGAAGAAATCTATATTAGATGGCGTCCTTTACTGTGTTGCTAAAATATGGAACAAAACGCAGTATCCATACAGTTCATACATCAACAAATGCACTCTTTGTTGAGCTTGATAAAGTGTTAAAATTTACGTTAAAATCACTTTGACTTGCTCCTACATGTTTCGGTCTACGACCGTGGGTACTGGTCGCTTTGTTGAGTGCGACTGGCACTCAACGCGGTACACACACCACACGTATGGCATGCTGCCACACCACCGCATGACATAACGACGTAGTTTTTTTTAAAAAAGAATTTTAACCTTACTATAACTTTAGCTAGGCTCTAATGAAGGTTCCCTGATGACGGTCGTAGACCGAAACATGTAGGAGCAAGTCAAAGTGATTTTAATGTAAATTTTAACACTTTATCAAGTTCAATAAAGAGTGCATTTGTTGGTGTATGAACTTTATAGATATCAAAATGCACGGTACAACGAGAAAAATTAAACGCAGTGTATTGCTTAACATGATGTTCCAAAAATGTAATTATATTAACAAAGTGGAACAGATTTAATTCTTCAGAAAACGGGTTCATCCATTGATTTAACCGGAAGCATTAGCGACACTTCGTGTTTAATTTAATTTGTAACCTGCGGAGGTTGAACACTTTTAACTGACAGGAGGCAGTAGGAGTTCCTAAATCGTTTTTAATAATATCTGCGACTTTCGCAATCGCGTTTAGAAAGACTCTGGGACCCATTTAGCCGTGTTGGCGTAGTCGGTATAGTGACTGGTGTATGGACTTGTTAGTCAGCCAAGAAAGCGTGATAATTTCCTGGCTGGGGCAAGGAATATTCTCTTTTCCAAAGCGCCCACATCGACTGCGGGGCACATCCAGCTCCTTGTTAAATGGCACTTGGCGACTCTTCCCCGGGAATGAAGCGGTCAGGGGCTGAAGTCGACCGCGCACCTCTAGTGCCGAGGTTAGGACACAGTGGAACTATACCTTCACTCCCCCATATATCTTCTCGGCGTTCACAAAGAAAGCTTTACCTTACAGATATGCGTAGCTTAACGACGGAGATACGTTCTGAGAAATGCGTCGTTAGGCGATTTCGTCGTTGTGCGAACGTGTACTTACAGAAACCTAGATAGTATAGCCTACTACACACCTAGGCTATGTGGTATAGCCCGTTGCTACTGGGCTACAAACCTGTACAGCGTGTTACAGTACTGAATACTGTAGGCAGTTGTAA